>Ga0209101_1000050_pt1 | contig 93501 bp, 78 predicted proteins | sample ConPoolayeCmetaG_FD_185481 | JGI IMG/M metagenome (GOLD analysis project Ga0209101, IMG submission 185481) | Hot spring microbial mat communities from California, USA to study Microbial Dark Matter (Phase II) - Cone Pool mat layer C metaG... ... | reverse complement strand
GTGCGAGGGCGGCGCGGGAGGCTGTCGTGGCGAGTCGGGTTGATCCTCCTCGGGACAGGCGGTGTCGTGGGAGGAGTCTCGCTGCGCCAGAGCCCGGTCTGTGGCCCGGAGACCCCAGGTATGGCGCCTTACGGCAATGCCCCGGGGCGGGTGACGTTGCGAGGATTCTCGGCCAGCGGGCCGGAGATGACGGTGGACATCGAAATCGCCGATGCGGGAGAGGCCAAGGAGTGATCCGGCGCGAGGGCTGGCACGCCGGGGACGTCGGACGATAGTCTCGAGGTGGCGCTGCGACCATGCGGAAACTCATCGTCATGATTCCCTGCTTCAACGAGGAGGAGAGCCTGCCCGAGACGCTGGCGGCCGTCCCCAAGAGCCTCCCCGGCTTCGAGGTGGTCGAGACCCTGGTCATCGATGACGGTTCCACCGACCGCACGGCGGAGGTCGCTCGCCGGGCCGGTGCCACCTATCTGGTGCGCCTGCCGCGGCATGCGGGCCTGGCGCGCGCCTTTTCGGTCGGGGTGGATGCGGCGCTCAAGCTCGGGGCGGACGTGATCGTCAACACCGACGCCGATCATCAATACCCCGGCCACGAGATCCCGCGGCTGGTGCAGCCGCTCCTCGAAGGGCGGGCAGAGATGGTGATCGGCGACCGCGCCCCGATGCGCTCGGAGCACTTCAGCCTCGCGAAGCGCGTGCTCCAGGGGCTGGGGAGCTGGGCCGTGCGCCGGCTGTCGGGCACGGCCGTCCCGGATGCCGCGAGCGGCTTCCGCGCCTTCACCCGGCGGGCTGCCCTGCGGCTGAACGTGTTCAGCAAATTCAGTTATACGCTAGAAACGATCATTCAGGCAGGCAAGAAGCATATCTCGATCGGCCATCTCTCGGTGACGACGAACCCCGAGCGACGTCCGTCGCGGCTCTTCGGGTCGCTTCGGCAGTACGTCTGGAGGTCGATGGGCACGATGCTCCGCATCTACGCCCTCTACGAGCCGCTCCCGGTCTTCGGCGGGCTGGGGCTGATCGGCGTCGCCATCGGCGTGGCCATCGGCGCGCGCTTCGTCTTCTACTGGCTCACGGAGGGCGGGGCCGGTCACGTCCAGAGCCTCATCCTGGCGGCCGTCCTGATCATCGTGGGCTTCCAGACGATCCTGATCGGCCTGGTGGCGGACCTCATCTCGAACAGTCGCTTGCTCATCGAGGACATGCTCGTCCGCGTGCGGGAGATGGAGCTCCGCTGCGGCGACGGCGCGGAGGTCGAGCGCTGCGCAGCGAGTGGCCGGGCGCGAGCGCGTCCGCCGGCCTGAGCGGACGGGAGCCCACTGCCATGACGCCAGCCTGCCTCGTCGGGACCTACGACCGCGCCCACAGCGCGAACCGTCTCCTCGCTGCGGCCCTGGCCCAAGCCGGATTTGCCGTCGAGACGCTGCTCGAGCCTCTCTGGTACCAGGCGCGGGCGAAGGACCGCAAGGATTTTTCTCCGCCTGCGCTGCTCGGGCAGCTCGTGCGATGGCTTCGCGCCTGGGCGCGGCTCGCGCGCCGCTGGCGACAGCGCCAGGGACCTCCACCGCTCGTGGTCGTCGGATTCGGCGGACAGCTCGACATGCTGCTCGTCGGTCGGGTGTGCCGACCGCGTCTGGCGGTGGTCTTCGCCCCGCTCGTCAGTCTCACCGAGACGCTCGTCGTGGACCGGGAACTGCTGCGCCCGGGCGGAGCAGCGGCGCGAGCGCTGGCAGGGCTCGATCGGCTCGGAATGCGCCGGGCCGACCTTGTGCTCGCCGATACGGCGGCCCATGCAGCCTATCTCCGGCAGCTGGGCCCCTCCGGGATGCGGATTGCCGTCTGGCATTTCGGCGTGGAACCGGAATTCCTGGCGCCGCCGCGTGCCGTGCCGCAGCCCCGGCGGGTGGTGTTCGCCGGGCGATACCTGCCGCTGCACGGGGTCGAGACGATCGTGCAGGCTGCCGCCCGGCTCGGGGACCGCGCGCAGGTGGTGTGCATCGGCAGCGGGCCCGAGCGGCCGCGGGCCGAAGGGCTGGCGGCCGAGCTGGGAGTGGCCATCGCCTGGTGCGACGAGGTCCCGCTGGCCGCTCTGGCGGAACAGCTGGCAGCGGCGACGGTCGCGCTGGGTATTTTCGGGGCAGGGCAGAAGGCCGCGATGGTGGTGCCGAACAAGGTCTACCAGGCGGCAGCCGTGGGCCGAGCGCTGGTGACGCGGGACGGGCCAGCGCTCCGCGAGGTGCTCGAGCCGGGGACGCACTGTGTGGCCGTGCCACCTGCCGATCCCCTGGCGCTGGCCGAGGCCGTAGCGGGGCTGCTCGACGCGCCGGCGGAAGCCCGTAGGCTCGGCGAGGCCGCACGTCGGCACCTGACCCTGGGGTTCGGGCCAGAGGCTTGCGCTGCCCGTCTTCGCGCCGTGCTCCGTGCGGCGCTCGGCATCGAACCGTGCGCCACGCCGGATGGCCGGCGAGCGGTGTCATGAGGCGAACTGCAGCGGTGGTGGTGAGCTGGGAAGGCGGCGAGGCGACCCGGCGCTGCGTCCATTCGTTGCTCGCCCAGGACCGCCCGCCCGCCGAGGTGATCGTGGTCGACAATGCGTCGGGCGAGGCCGAGCGGGCCGCGCTCGAATGGGCCCTGCGCGACCTCACCCGGGTGCGTCTGCTCCCGCTTGCCGAGAACCGCCAGTTCGCGGGGGGGCTGAATGCCGGTGCTCGAGCTGCCTTCGAGGAGGGAGCCGCTCGCGTCCTCCTGTTGAACAACGATACCGTGCTGGAGCCCGAGGCCTTGCGGCATCTCGAGGATGCCATGGATGCGATTCCGGAGGCTGGCATCGTCGGGCCGTGCGTGCGCGATCTCGAGCGGCGGGGGGCATTGCTCTCGTGCGGCGAACGGCACGCACCGTCGCTGCTTTGTTTCCCCCGGACGCTGCTGCGCTATCGGCGAACCACGACTCGGCCGTATCGGGTCTCGGGAGTGATGGGCTGTGCGCTCCTCGTCTCGCGGGCGTGCTTCGAGGCGGTGGGGGGGTTCGCGGAAGAGATCGGCGTGTATTACGAGGACGTCGACTTCTGCCTGAGCGCGGCCGCAGCGGGGTTTGCGGCGGTCATCGAGCCGCGAGCCATCGTCTGGCACCAAGGCATGCGGGGATTTGCGCGCGGCCTGACGCCGTGGGCTGCGTATCGGAAAGCGCGGAATCCGTGGCTCGTGCTTCGCAGGCACGGCGGATTGGTGGCCTGGTGCACGTTCGTGCCAACGTACAGCGCGCTGATCGCCGCGAGCGTGGCCCTGTGGGGCGTGCGAGGCGAGCGCGAGATCGTCCGCGGGCTGTGCCGCGGAGCCTGGGCTGGCCTGACGGCGAGGCAGGGCAACCCCGCCCAGGCGGTCTGCGCGCCACGGGCAGGAGGCTGAGACGGTTGCGAGTCGGCATCGGGGCGATCGTGGGCGTCACAGGCGGGCCAGCGACCTACGCGCGCGAGCTCGTGCGCGCGCTGGTCATGCTCGGTGGGGACGACCGCTACGTGGTGTTCACGGACGTCCCGGAAGCATTCGCCAGCCTGGATGTCGAGCGGGTCACGGTGCCCTTGCGGTTCGCGTGGCAGCAAGTCACCTGGGATCATGTCCGCCTCCCGGCGCTGCTCCGGCGGACACGGGTAGATCTGTACCACGGGACGAAGAACATTCTGCCCTGGCGATGTCCGGTCCCGGCGGTCGTCACGGTGCACGATCTCGCGGTCTACGCCATGCCCGAGACCTTTGCCTGGCCGCAGCGCCTGCATTTTCGCTCGTGCGTGCCTCCGAGCGTGCGCCGTGCCGTCCGGGTCATCGTCGACTCGAGCCATGCACGGAACGACGTGGTGGCACGCCTTGGCGTCGATCCCGCGCAGATTGCCGTCGTGCCGCTCGGGGTGGGAGCAGAGCACTGGCAGGAGCCCGGGGCCGAGGCGCTGTGCGCGCTCCGGCGACGCTACGGACTCGGGGAGCGGGTCGTTGCCTGCGCCGGCACGATCCAGCCGCGGAAGCGGGTCGAGCATGCGATCGAAGCCTTCGTGCGCAGCGGGGCGGTGCGGCGCGGCTGGCAACTGGCCATCGCCGGTCGGCTGCGACCGGGCTATCGGCCGCCCTGGCTCCGGGCATTGCCTGTCGGCGTGCACTGGCTCGGCGCGTTGAGCGCCCCGGAGCTTCGCGCGCTGTACAGCCTCGCCGCTATCGCCGTGCATGCCTCGGAGTACGAGGGGTTCGGGCTCGTGCTCCTCGAGGCGATGGCGGCGGGCTGTGCGGTCGTCGCCGTCAGGGCGACATCGATCCCGGAGGTGGTCTCCGATGCTGGCCTGCTCGTCGAGCGGTCCGACCCGGCGCTCCTGGCCACGGCCCTGGCAGAGCTGCTCGCGGACGAGACAAAGCGTCGTACGCTTGGTCAGCGGGCGCGCGCTCGGGCCCGAGGATTCACCTGGGAGGCGACGGCGCGACGCACCCACGCCGTGTACGCCGAGGTGGCCCGGCGATGACCCCACGGGTGGTGGCGGTCATCGTGCACTGGCAGGATCCGCTCGAGACCCTGGGCTGCGTCGAGAGCGTTGCCACCGAGCGCGGCGTGCGGGTGCTGGTGGTCGACAATGGGACGCTGGCTCCGGTGGAGGCGTTGCTCGCGCAGCATGCCCCCGACGTCCGCTACCTGAGGAGCCCGCACAACCGCGGCTATGCAGGCGGCGCCAATCTCGGTCTCCGGGCTGCTCTCACGGAAGGTGCCGAGGTCGTGCTGTTGTTGAACGACGACGTCCGGCTTCGTCCCGGGGCCAGCGCGGCCGCCTGCAGGGCGCTGGCCGCGGATGCCCGGATCGCCGTGGTAGGGCCGAAGGTACTCCAGCACCAGGACCCGACGCGCCTGTGGCTGGCCTGGGGCCGGGTGACCTGGCGGCAGAGCCTCGTGGGATTGTGCGGGGCAGGAGCCCGCGATGGCCCCCGCTGGAGCCGTCCACGAGACGTCCCGTGGGTCGCGGGGTGTGCGATGTGGTTCTCGCGGTCCGCGCTCGAAGCCGTGGGCCTCCTCGACGAGCGATTCTTCGCCTATCACGAAGAAGTGGATTGGTGCACACGCGCGCGTCGGGCAGGATGGCGAGTCCGCTACTGTCCCGAGGCGGTCGTGACCCACAGGGGGCGCGGCAGTCACGGGAGCCCGCAGGCGATTCGTATCCGGAAATACTTCGCCGCGCGCAACACGATGCTGTTCGCCCGCAAGCATGGTGGCCCGATACAATGGGTGTGGCTGTCAGCCTGGCTGGCACTGAGCGTGCCGCTGCAAGGGCTTTGGCACTGGTCCCGGGGACGACATGGCGACGTGGGGCTCAAGCTCCGTGGGATTCGGGACGGGCTCCTCGAGCGGCGCCCGCCCTTCGAGGCGCTGGGCCTGCGTGGCAGCGTTCTGGATGACGCTCCCTTGACAGGCGCGGGAACCCCCGCCTAGCTCCGCTGCGGTGACCACGGTCGTCGTCATCGGTGCGACGGGACAGCTCGGTGCCGACTGTCTCGAGGCCTTCGCCACCGAGCGGGTCATCGGCCTGAGCCATGAGGAGATCGAGATCGGCGATCCGGCCTCCGTGCGTCGTGCCCTCGTGCCGCTCGCCCCGGAGGTCGTGGTGAACACGGCCGCATTTCTCGACGTTCCCGCGTGCGAGCGGGACCCCGATCGCGCCTACCGGCTCAATGCCGTCGCACCGCGCACCATCGCTCGCCTCTGCGCCGAGCTCGGGGCACGTCTGGTCCACATCAGCACCGACTACGTGTTCGACGGCAGCAAAGGCACCCCCTACGTCGAGAGCGATCGTCCGGGACCGCTGAACACCTACGCGGCGTCGAAGCTGGCTGGGGAATACGAGGTCCTCGCGAGCGACGGCCGTCACCAGGTCGTGCGCTCCTCGGGGCTCTATGGCGTGCGTCCGTGTCGAGGCAAGGGCGGAAGCTTTCTCGACACGATCCTGGCACAGGCCGCACGCGATCCCGTGGTGCGCGTCGTGAACGACGAAGTGCTGACGCCGACCTGGACATGCAGCCTGGCAGGGCAGCTCCGCACGCTGGCGCTCGAGGGGCCGGGTGGCCTCTTCCACGCGACCGACCACGGGTGGTGCTCGTGGTTCGAGTTCACGCGCGAGCTGTTTGCCCTTCTCGGCGTGCGCACGCAGCTCGAGGGCGTTTCCGCCCGCACCCTGGACTCGCCGGTGCGTCGCCCCGCGTATTCGGTGCTGCAGAATGCGGCGCTGGAGGCGCTCGGCATGGACCGGATGCGTCCCTGGCGCGAGTCGCTTGCTGCGTGTCTTCGCAGGAGAGAAGGCACGGTCGTCCCGTCGTGAGCGTTCGCTGGCGATTCGTCCTCCTCGGTGCGGCGCTCGCGCTGTTGGTGGCGGAGGGCGGTGCCAGGCTCTTCGGGGATCGACTCTGTACCGATGCCCCGGGGGTGTTCTACCAGGCGGACCCACGGACCGGCTGGACGCATGTGCCCGGGCTCCGGGCGATCGCCCGGCCGTGCGAGGGTGGGGAGCTGCCTGCTGTCCCGGTCGAGACTGGGCCCACCGGGTTGCTGGACCCACCACGGCCCTTCGAGCCCCCTCCAGGAACACTGCGTGTCGTGCTCACGGGAGGCAACGGGCCGGAGGGCCTCGGGGTTCGCCCTGAAGCACGGATGGCCCGTCAGCTCGAGCAGTACGTGCGTCTCGGGGGAGGCCTTCGTGCGGAGGTCATCGGGGCTGCCACCGGTGGATGGGCCATCGACAACATGCTGGCGTGGCTGCGCGCCGAAGGATTCCGCTACGCCCCGGTGCTGGTGGTGCTGGTCGTCGAGCCCGGGTTCGAGCTGCGCGCCCTGTCACCGGTGCTGATCGGCATGGCGCGCCGGACGGCCCCGGCGAAGCCCTTCCTCCGCCTCGATGCTGAAGGCCGGCTTGGACTTGCCGTACGACCGCCCGCTCGTGCCCCCGCCCCGCCGCAGGCGCCTGCGGGTTTGTGGTCGTGGTCACAGCTCGCCAGGACAATCGCGGGGCGTCCGTCCAGGAGCGGCCCGCCGCTGGCGTGGAGCGACCTCGAGTCGAGCACCTCGGCGGATGAGGCGACCGCCGAGCTGGCACGGGTGGAACCGCTTGCGGAAGCCATCCTGCGCGCCATCCGCGAGGAGGCCGCGGCCCGTGGAGCGCACGTGCTGGTGGCGCTGGCGCCCTGGGCAGGCGAGGCAACGACCGCGGCTGACGAGGACAGACGCCGCCTGGCAGGGATCGTCGAGCGGGCCGGCGTGTCCGTCGTGGATCTCCAACCGCGCTTCCGCGCAGCCATCCACCAGGGACGAAGGCCGTTCATCGCCTCGACCGGTCGCTGGAGCGCGACGGGCCACGTGCTGGCGGCCGAAGCCGTGTTTGCCTCGGCCCGGGACGAGGGGCTGCTCCCCGTACGGCCGTTCAGCGCCGCAGAGGCGTTCGCGGTGCCATCGCTCGGCGAGCTGGGGCGCCGGGTCGCGGAGTCCGTGTGGGCGGCACGCTGGAGCGCGCTGGGGCGATTCCTCCTTGCGGCGCTCCTCGCCACCGGTGCTTGCTGGGCTGCGAGCGGCCTCGGGGCGACGGGACGGGCGTGGGCTACCCTCGGGCTGAGCGTGAGCGTGCTCGCGGTGGGAGCGGGGACGGTTTTTGCCCTGAGCGCAGGAGCCCTGGCTGCGATGGCGTACGGGGCGGCGCACCTGCCGCCGCGCCTGCGGCTTCCGGGGCTGGGCGGGCTTCTCCTCGGGCTCGTCGCCGCAGTGCTTGCGCTCGGTCCGGCGCTCCTCGGTCCTGCCGGTCCCCTGCCGGAACGCGTACCAGAACGGCTCGTCCTCGCCCTGGCGAGTGGCACGCTTCTCTTGCGCGTCGTTGCCTACGGACGGGAGCAGCGGCGCGGCGGGCCGCCCGTGGGAGCCGGCACGACCATGGCGGCGATCCTCTTTTTCCCGACGGTGCTGCTTGGTCCCTTCGAAACGCCGGCCGAGATCGTGCGGCAGGGATTGCTCCCGCCCGCTCCGGGCGACGCAGGGGCGCTGCGAGCGCGACTTGTGGATGCTGTCCGCGGCCTGGCGCTTCTGGGGCGGGGCGTGTGCCTGCTCGCCCTGGTCCCCTGGCTGGCCGAGCCGCTCGCCCTCGTGTCCGCGACTGGGGGGAGCGGGCTCGACGCGCCAGCGTTGTGGCTGTGGCTCGGTAGTCACTGGGCGCTCGCGATCTGCCTGTTCGGCGGCCTCAGCGACCTCGGCAGCGGGCTGACCCGGCTCGTGACAGGACGACGGCCGGCTACGGCATTCGAGGCGCCATGGCGCGCGAGCGATCCAGCCGATTTCTGGCGCCGCTGGATGACGTCGTTTCACCGCTGGATCGCCCGGGAGTGGTACCGGTCCTGGCGAGATGCTGGCAGGTGGTGGCGGTACGCAGCGGTGATGCTCGTCTTCGCCGCGAGTGCCGCCTGGTGCGCGCGGACGGTGCTCGTCCTCTTCGGGAGCGATGGCGCGCAGCAGGTCCAGCTGCAGGGGCTGGCGGGGTGGGCGATGCTGGCCGGCGTCTCGGTCGTGGCGAGCCAGGGTCGTGCCGGCAGAGCCGCTTGGTGGTGGCGACCGATCGCGGCGTTCGTGGGCGCGCTCGGATGGGTCATGTGGTTCTGGCCTCCGCAGGTGTCCCTCGCGAAGCTCGGGACGCTCCTCGGCGGTCTCCTCGGGCTCCACTGACAGCGGTCCGGCCGCCTGCGTTGCGTCGGCTGGAGGGCGGTCGCTACATGCAAGGCTCATGCGGCGCCTGTGGGGCTATATCGCACGCTATCGCCTGCGACTGGCCGGCGGCGTGACGTGCCTGCTGGCTGCCACGACGCTCGCCATGGCGGTGCCCTGGCTGTTTCGGGCGGCGGTGGATGGCATCGCGGGTGGCGCCTCGGCCGATCGTCTCGGCCGGCTGGCCCTCGCGCTGGTCGGGGTGGCTGTCGTCCAGGCCGTGGTCCGGACGCTGTCTCGCTCGATCATCTTCAATGTCGGTCGCGACATCGAGTTCGACCTGCGCAACGACCTCTTCGCGCACCTCGAGAGCCTGCCCGTCGCGTTCTACCAGCAGTGGCGCACGGGAGAGCTGATGTCGCGCCTGGTGAACGACGTGGGCGCCGTGCGCATGCTGCTCGGCCCAGGGATCCTTAATTTTATCAACACACCCGTCTACTATGTCTATGGCATAGCCATCATGGCGTCCATGCATGTGGGCCTCACGGTGGCGGCCCTGGCGGTCTACCCCCTGGCGCTGCTCGTCGTGAAGCGCACGACGCAGCTCCTGCTCGAGCGCACCTTGCGCGTGCAGCAGGGGCTCGCGGAGCTCTCGAGCCGCGTGCAGGAGAACCTGGCGGGGATGCATGTCGTCAAGGCCTACGCGTGCGAGGGGCACGAGATCGCCGCCTTCGCGGCGCAGAACGAGCGCTTCGCCGCAGCCAGCCTGCGGCTCGCCCGGGTCCGCGGCGTGGTGGGGCCGGTCATGAACGCGGTCGGCGGAGTGGGGGCGCTCGTCGTCCTCTGGTACGGCGGCGGGCTGGTGGCCCGCGGACGGCTGAGCGTGGGGGATCTCGTCGCGTTCATCGGCTACCTGCACCTCCTGGCCTGGCCAACGATGGCTCTCGGCTGGATGCTCTCCGTGGTGCAGCGGGGCCGGGCTGCGCTCCTGCGACTCGAGGAGCTGTTCGCGGCGACGCCGGCCATCGCGAGCCCGCCGGGTGCCGAGGCGCCGCCAGTCGTACGCGGGGAGATCCGGCTGCGCGGCGTCACGTTTCGGCATGGCGAGCGCTCCGGGCCGCCAGTGCTTGCCGGCGTCGACCTGACGATCCCAGCTGGCGCCACGGTCGCGATCGTGGGGAGGACCGGCGAGGGAAAGACGAGCCTCGTCCAGCTTCTGCCCCGGCTCTTCGATGTCGCGGACGGGGCCGTCGAGCTGGACGGCCGGGACGTACGCACCGTGCCGCTCGCCTGGCTTCGCCGCACGGTCGGTCTCGTCCCGCAGGATCCCTTTCTGTTTTCGCGGAGCATCCGCGAGAATGTCGCCTTCGCCCTGGAGCCGGACGGGCCAACGGCGGAGGCGCGGGTCGCCTGGGCGGTCGAGGTGGCCGGGCTGCAGCGCGATCTCGCCGACATGCCCGAGGGTCTCGAGACCCTGGTCGGAGAGCGTGGGGTCACCCTGTCGGGAGGACAGAAGCAGCGCGTGAGCCTCGCACGGGTCCTGGCGATGTCGCCGCGCGTGCTCGTGCTCGACGATGCCTTGTCCGCGGTCGATGCCGCGACGGAACGCGAGATCCTCGAGCGCCTGCGCGCATGGCTCCGCGAACGGACGACGATCATCGTCGCCCACCGCTTGACCACCGTCCAGGGGGCGGACGCGATCGTCGTGCTGGATCGCGGTCGCATCGTCGAGGCGGGCGACCACGGGACGCTCCTGGCTCGCGGAGGCGTCTATGCCGAGCTGTTCCGACAGCAGAGCCTCGAGCGCGAGCTGGAGGCGATGTGAGCTGGGACGACGACACGCGCCCGGCCACCGGGCGCGCCTACGATGGGCGGCTGCTCGCACGGCTCTGGGGCTTCGTGCGGCCCTACCGCCGCGCATTCTGGGGCGCGTTGGTGCTGTCCCCGATCCACCAGGGACTGGGCCTGGTGCAGCCCTACCTGCTTAAGCTCGGCATCGATGGTTACGTGCGTGAGGGCGACATCGCGGGTCTTGGGTCCCTGGCGGTCCTGTTCGCTGGGGCCATCGCCGGCGAGTTTCTCGGCATGTGGGGGCAGCAGTACCTGACGATGGTGGTCGCGCAGCGGAGCCTGGCGGACCTCCGCCTCGCGGTCTTCGCTCGCGTCCAGCGCTTCCCGATGCGGTTTTTCGATCGGACACCCGTGGGCAAGGTGGTGTCGCGCGTGACCACCGACGTCGACGTCCTGGCGGAGATGTTCGCCGCGGGCGCGATGACCATCGCGCTCGATGGGCTCAAGCTCCTCGGCATCGTCGTCTTCATGTGCGTCATCGATTGGCGCCTGGCCGCGGCGAGTCTCGTGCTGCTGCCCCCGACGGTGCTCGCCATCGATTTCTTTCGCCGGATGGCACGACGGACCTACCGCGAGATTCGCGAGCGCATCGCCCGCATCAACGGGTACCTCCAGGAAGCCATCTCGGGCATGACCGTCATCGCGCTGTCGGCGCGCGAAGCGCGATGCTTCGACGAATTCTCCCGACTCAACGCCGACCACCGCGATGCCAATCACCGGTCGAACACGCTGGAGGCGGCGCTGTTCTCGCTCGTGGAAGCGGCAGCCACCGTCTCGATCGCCGTCATGCTCTGGCGCGGCGGCGTCCTGCATCGCCAGGATCTTCTCGAGTTGGGCACGATCGTGGCGTTCATCCAGTACATCCAGCAGTTCTTCGTGCCGATCCGGGACTTCAGCGCCAAGTACGCCGTGCTGCAGTCCTCGATGACGGCTGCCGAGCGCATCTTCGCCCTGCTCGACGAGCCCGTGGAGGCGGTGCCGGCCGTCCCGCAGCGGCCGCGGCAGGCGCGAGGGGAGATCGTCTTCGACCGGGTCTGGTTCGCCTATCGGAACGCGGACTGGGTGCTGCGCGACGTCTCCTTCCGCGTGGGGCCCGGTGAGCATGTGGCGATCGTCGGCGCCACGGGGTCGGGAAAGACGACGCTCGTCAAGCTCCTGAGTGGCTTCTACCCCGTGAGGCGGGGGCGCATTCTGGTCGATGGGGTGGACGTGCGCGACTGGGACCCGGCGGCGCTGCGCCGGCACATCGCGGTGGTGCTGCAGGAGGTCTTCCTGTTCAGCGGGACGCTCGCGGACAATGTGACGCTCGGTCATCCCGAGGTCTCGCGTGCCGCGGTGGAGCGTGCGGGGCGACACGTGCACGCGGAGAGTTTCGTGGCGGCGATGGGTGGCTGGGATGCCCCCGTCCGGGAGCGGGGCTCCAACCTCTCGGCTGGCCAGCGGCAGTTGCTCGCCTTCGCGCGCGCGCTGGCGCACGATCCGACGGTCCTGGTCCTCGACGAGGCGACCTCGAGCGTCGACCCCGAGACGGAGTGGCTGGTGCAGGACGCCCTCGAGCGTTTGCTCGACCAGCGCACGGCCATCGTCATCGCCCATCGGCTGTCGACGATCGAGCGGGCCGATCGCATCGTGGTCCTCCATCGGGGGGGGGTGCGGGAAGAGGGGACGCACGCGGAGTTGTTGGGCCGCGGCGGCATCTACGCGCGGCTTCACCGGCTGCAAAGCCAGGGAGGACCGGCGCCGTTCGAGGCGGTGTCTTGAGGCGGCGATGCGCGCGAGGGCTGCCGTCTGGCCGAGGCTCGGGACGCTCTGGCTGCCCGCCCTGCTGTGCGGGGCCTGCAGCCAGCCGGCCTACCTGGCTCGCCTGGGGTGGGAGGAGGCGCGGCTCCTCGCCCGGCGGCAGCCGATCAGCGTGCTGCTCGCCCGCGACGACCTGGACGCGGAGGTGCGCGATCGGCTCGAGCTCGTGCTCTCCGCACGGCGTTTTGCGCGCGAGGCCCTGGGACTGCGCGTGAACGAGGTCTTCACTTCCTTCGCCGACGTCGATGGCCAGGCTGTGGTCTACGTGGTGACGGCGGCCTACCGCGATCGACTCGAAGCGTACACCTGGTGGTACCCCCTGGTGGGGCGCGTGCCATACCGGGGCTTTTTCGACCAGGACGATGCCCAAGAGACGGGCCGGTCGATGGAGGCGCGGGGCTTCGATGTCGACGTGCGTCCAGCCGTGGCCTTCAGCACCCTCGGGTGGCTCCCGGATCCGCTGCTGTCGCCCATGCTGGCCCTCCAGCCGGTCGAACTCGTCGAGACCGTGCTGCACGAGCTTGCGCATGTGTCGCTCTGGATCCCAGGCGAGGTGGCCTTCAACGAGTCGGCCGCGACCTTCGTCGGTCACCGCGGCGCCGTCGCGTACTTCTGCGCCGGTCCGCGGGCGCAGGGCGAGCACTGCGAGACAGCGCGCGACCGCTGGACGCGGATGCGGCGCAGGGCGCGGCTGTTCGCGCATCTGGTGCGCCGACTCGAAGCCCTGTCGGCGATGCCCATGCCGCGGCGAGCGTACCAGGCGCGCCGCGCAGCGATCCATCGCTCTGCAGCGCGCGGGCTCGTCCGCCACGGGCTGGGGAACGGCGCCAGCGTCTATCCCCCGAACAATGCACGGTTGTTGGCCGCCCTCGTGTACATGACGCGGCTGGAGGACTTCGAGGCGCTGGTGTCGCGTGACGCCGGCCTCGGCCCGGCGCTGGCGCGTCTCCGTGCGGCGCTGCGAAACGCGCCGCAGCCCTTCGCGGCGCTCGACGCCCTGCTGCGGAGCGAGGCATCGTGAGAAGCCCGGACTGCGCAGACCAGGGGGACCGGCAGGAGCCGGCGCGCGCTGCCTCGACGTTCTGGGCGGTTCTTTCGCGGCGCGGGCTCGAGCGATTCGTGCACGTGCCCCCGCTGCGGCCCTGGCGGATCGTGGCGGCGCTGGTCATCGCAGTCGCGGCCGATGGCGTGCAGCTCGTGCTCGGGCCACTCGCGCTGGGGGTCGCCGACGAGGTCGTCGACGTGGTGGCGATGCTCGCCACGACCTGGCTGCTGGGATTCCATGTGCTCCTGGTTCCGACCTTTCTTCTCGAGCTCTTGCCCGTGGTTGACGTCCTGCCCACTTGGACGGCCTGCGTGGCCGTGGTCGTCGTCCAGCGGCGGCGGCATCCGCCGGAAACACGACGCCGGGGATCGGCGCGCATGCTGCTCCTCGGCCTGCTGAGCCTCCTGTTGGTTCTGCCCCTCGGTACGCCGCCCATCTCGACCCGCGGCGAGGCTCGCGAAGCGCTGGTGGTGAGGCAGATGGTCCGGCAGGGCGAGTGGATCCTGCCGCGCCGCCAGGGAGTGCTGGCCTCGAAGCCGCCGCTCTATCACTGGCTGGCAGCGGTCCCGGTGAGCCTCCTCGGCTGCTCCGACGCCGCGCTCCGGTTTCCCTCGGCGCTGGGCGCCGCGGTCATGCTCCTGGCCACCGCCGCCCTTGCTTCGGGGGGGGCGGAGGCGACGTCGGCGCTCGCGATGCTCATCGTGACGGCGTCGTGGGGGGTCTGGACGGCTGCGCTGGAAGCTCGCGTCGACATGGTGTTCGCCGCAGCCCTCACGGTCGCCCTCGCAGGCGCGCTGCTCGCGATCCGAGACGGTCGCCGCGGGGGGCCGATCGCCTTCTGGGGCGGGGTGGTGGCGGCGACGCTGACCAAAGGCCCGGCGGGGATGGTGCTTCCGGCGAGCGTCCTCGCCGCGTATGCGCTGTGGAGTCGCGATTTCGTCGGGCTGCGGCGGATCGGGTCGCCGATCCTGGCTGCGGCGGCGGGTCTGCTCGTCGCGAGCTGGTACGCCGCGGCGCTGCGCGTCGGCGGAGACGAGTTCGTGGCGGTCCAGGTTCGCAAGGAGAACCTGGACCGCCTGCTCGGCCTCGGGGAGTTCGCGGGCGACCGCGACCGGTTCCGCGGTCGGCTTTTGGGAGCCTTCGCCGCACGGGTGTTCCCATGGAACCTCGCGCTCGTCGACCGTCTGCTGCGCGGACGCCCTTCGGGCAGCGGGGCGGCGACCGAGCGCTTCTTGCATGCCTGGTGGCTCGTCGTGCTGCTTGGCTTTTCGCTCTCCGCCAAACAGCGTAGCGTGTATCTGCTGCCGCTGTACCCGCCGATTGCGGTGCTGGCGGCGCGCACCGTGAGCGAGCGGCTGGTGGCCCACCGCGTGGCAGTGCTCGCCGTGGCCGCGACCCTGTCGTTGAGCATGTACGCAGCGACGCTGCACCTTCGAGCGCAGGCCGGAGCCGATGCGAATCTTCTTGCCGTCGCCGGGACGATGGCGAGGGCGCTCCCGTCCGACGCCGTCGTGCTGGCGGCGCCAGGCGTCTCCGAGAACGAGGTGATCGTGCTTGGCTGGCTCCTCGATCGACCGATCTTGCGGCGGCGCCATCCCTGTCGCGAGGGCGCGACCTACGCGCTGCTGCCGCGCGACGCGAGGACAACCGAGGACAGGGCGACCATTCTCGTGGACGACCCGCGAGCGCCGCGCCTCGTTCGCTGTCCTGGCGCATCGTGAGCCTGTGGGTGGGGGCGGTAACGGTACAAAGCGACCTGCCACCCATCGCGGGTACGCGCCCAGTAACGCCGCGGGGCGACCGGACGTGCGCGCTCGAACCAGCAGTCGATCAGGCGTTGTGCGAGCAGCACGAGCGCGAGCGCTCAGCCAGCGCCACCCGGTGTCCCGGGGATCGGACGGCGTCCGGTGATGTCTTCGACGCGGCCCCCATGAGGTGGCACGCTCCGGCAGCCCAGGCGATGGCCGGCGGCAAGAGGGCCGACGACTTGAGGGGGCAGGTTCCGACAGCATAGGCGCGTCGCTCGCGTGGTGTCGTGTATCTTCTGCGGGATCGTGGCCGGCGAGGCCCCAGGCGAGCATCGTGTACCGCGAGGCAGGTGTCTGGGCGTTCATGGACATCGCTCCGCTGACCCCTGGCCATGTGCTCGTCGTCCCGACCGCGCATGCCGAAGGGCTGCGCGACCTGCCGCCGGCGACCGGCGCAGCGATGGTTCGTCTCGCCCAGTGCGTGGCTGCGGCGCAGCGCCGGGCTGCGACCGCGCGTGCCGGGATCAATCTGTTCCTCTTGAGTCTGCCGCATCGCAGTCATCCCCCGCGGACGGTGCTGGATGCGACGGCAGCGAGGTTGCGGCAGATGCTCGATGGCGCGCCCGAGGAAGGCGTCTCGGGTTAGGGAGCGCGGAGGAGGGCGCTCGGATTGATCCATTCGCGGCTGACGCGGCCTTTCGTCGCTATGCGTGGTGTACAGCGATTCTGGCCCTCAAGATGATCCTCTCGGCCTTCTATACGAACGCATGTCGACTCCGATACGGGGGATCCGTCAACACGGCCGCGTACGTGGCAGGACTCCAGCCCTGCCGGGCCATCTGCTACGGGATTGGGGTCCGGTGCATGCGGGGGATGATCGTGCAGATTCTTGCGCAGGCAGGATAGGGAAACTGAGGGCTGGCAGCGGCGTCAGCCCGTCACGAGACGATCGAAGTCGACCTGCCCGGTGGCGGCCGTGACCCCGCCGTCGATGACCAGGGCGATGCCGGTGATGTAGCTGGCGTCGTCGGAGGCGAGGAAGGCGACCGCCGCCGCCACCTCCTCCGGACGGCCCACGCGGCCCATGGGGATCCGCTCCCGATACTGGTCGCGGGCCTGGGGGAGTGCGAGGACGGGCGCGAGCAGGGCAGTCTCGATCGGTCCCGGGCAGACGCAGTTGACGCGAATCCCTTCCCGCGCATGGTCGATGGCGACCGTGCGCGTGAGGTTCACCACGGCTCCCTTCGCCGCGTTGTAGGGCAGGAGGCCGTAATCGCCGGCCAGGCCAGAAATGGAGGCCGTGTTGACGATCGCGCCTCCCCCCGCACGCCGGAGGTGGGGAATCGCGTACTTGCACCCGTAGAAGACCGAGTGCAGGTCCACCTCGATCACGCGTTGCCACAGCGCCAGATCGAGGTCGGGCGCCTTCCCGAAGGCGCCGATCCCCGCATTGTTGTGCACGACGTGCAGGGCGCCATAGCGATCGACGGCGTACTGCATGAGCGCCTCCACCTGCGCCGGGTCGGCGACATCGCTCACGACGAAGGGCGCGCCGAGCGCCCGAGCGACCTCGGCACCGCGGTCCTCGTCGATATCGCTCAGCACGAGCCGGGCGCCTTCGGCGGCGAGACGGCGCGCCGTGGCCTCGCCGATCCCCGAGGCAGCGCCGGTGACGACGGCCACCTTGCCCGCGAATCGTTCCCGCATGGGGATTGTCGTAGCACTCCTCGTGGAGGCCTGGCTACGACCAGTCGCTCTCGCCCCGCATCCGCGCGCGCTGGATGCGGCGCCGGCGCTCGCGTGCCCGACGACGCTGCTCGCGATGTGCGAAGAGGCGCTCGATGGCACGGATCCAGCGCTGCCGGAGGATGGCGCGGATGTGCCCCTGGCGCAGATGGGGCAGGCGCCGGGTCGCAGGGACCCGGCGGTGGAGCCACCTTTGGACCGCGTGCAGGGTGAGAAGGAGCTGTCCGACGCTCACGCCGAGCAGCATGAGCCCCAGGGCCCAGAACAGGATCGCCGGTCCCGGGACGACACTGAGGACGAGCGCGACGGCGAAACACGCCAGGGCGCTGACCAGGCGCACGAGCCAGCCGAAGTAGCCCGCGCCGAGGCGCGTCCGCAGCGATTCGCGCGCAGGGGATTCCCTGGCGGGCATCGCGCTAGAGGAAACGCAGCGGGTCGAACTGCTCGATCGGGATGATGCGCACCCGCGGAAGATAGACGTTGAAGGCGGCGGCGTCCCCTTCCAGGTCGAAGATCTCGAGACCGCGCGCTTCGAGCTCGCGCAGGGCGGAGCCGAGGAACTCCGGGAAGACGAGCACGCCGACATGGCGGTCCGACCCGAGAAGCCCGGCCATCGCCGGGGCGAAGTCCGCGTCGTGACTGAGCAGCATGACATGGCCCGGCCGGCTCGCGAGCGCCTCCAGGGTACGGAGCATCGCCACGTCGACGACCTTCTGTCCGGGAGCACCCGACAGCGGAATCGGCCGGATGTGCATCGCCAGCAGCGCCTGCACGAAAGCGATGGGGAGCTGGCCGGACGTCGCGTCGAGGAAAAACAACACGCGGGCCGGCACGCCCCACTGCCTGGCGACGAAGTCCCGCACCCGCTCCCAGCGCGGCCGCTGCTCGGGGAGCGGGCGTCCACCGAGAATGCTCGAGCCGAGCGTGGCGTCGATGTTCTCCCCGTCGACGAGCACGTAGCTCACCGCGTGGGACGGGGCAGAGCGGAGGTCGGCAGGCAGCTCGTCGGCCATCGGGAAGACGCTGCGCAGCGCCAGACATGCCCGTCCTCCGACAGGAGCGCAAGTTGCCGCGCGCGAGCCGCCCTGGTCACCGAGGATCCGCGCTGCCCGTCAGCAATGCGAAAGGGGGGACTTGAACCCCCACGGGTGTTACCCCACAGGATCCTGAATCCTGCGCGTCTGCCAGTTCCGCCACTTTCGCAGATTCTCGAGCGAGTAACAGCGGCTCTGCCGGGAGTCAACGCTGCACGAGGGACGCAGCCAGACCCTGCCAGGGGGCTCACGCAGCCTGCGTCGCAGCCGTGCGGAGCGTCAGGACCGTGATCTCGCGGGGCACGGCGACGCGCAGACGCTGGCCACTCGTCCCGAGCCCTCGGCTTACGTGCAGGACACTCCCGTTGCGGCGAAATGTCCCGGCATCGAATCGCGTCATCGTGGCACGCGCCGGATTGAGCCGCGGAAGGCCCGGGACGGCCACCTGGCCGCCGTGCGTGTGGCCGGCCAGGACGAGCGCCGCCCCGCCGGCGGCCGTCTCGAACAGGGCCGGGTGATGCACGAGCAGCACGGTCGGCGCATCGCTGGGGAGGGTCTGCAGAAAGGCTCCGAGGGCCTGCCGGCCCTCGTGCAGGGGACGGTCCTCGAATCCGGCGACGTACAGCCGACCGCCAGGGAAGTCCACGGGAAGGACGGCGTCGCGGAGCAACCTCCACCGTGTGTAGCGTGCGACGGCGGCCGCCACCCGCTCACCCCCCGCCTCGCGGTCGTGATTGCCGAGGATCGCGAACACCCCACGGGATGCCTGCAGGCGCTCCAGCTCCGGCATCCAGCGCGCGAGGTCGGCGAAGCGCGAGTCGACGAGGTCCCCCGTGACGCAGACGAGATCCGGACGGAGCCGTGTGGCCAGGTCGAGCGCAGCACGCAGGGAGGGCCCGTGCGCGAGCGGGCCGACGTGCAGGTCGCTCACGTGGACGATGCGCAGGCCATCGAGCGTCGGTGGAAGATCGTCGAGCGGCACCTCGAGCGCGGTGACAACGAGCCGGCGGTAGCCGCGCAGGTAGCCGTGCAGGGTGATGGCCATGGCCGTGCTCGTCACGGCTCCGGCGACGAGGTCGAAGGCCGGGCCGAACCACACGCGGCTCGCCTCGGCGTGCAGGCCGGCCTCGGCTGGCAGCGCGCCCAGGCTCTGCACGATCAGCCACACGGCTGCCGTCGCCGCGAGCGCCCCCGCGCCGATCGCGGTCGTGAAGCCGCAGGCCAGCAGGATCTGGCCGAGGGTGTGCCAGGCGGGAGCGCGGTGCGCTTCGACTTCGTACAAGCTGCAGGCCAGGCGATTGAGCGCGAAGAGCCCGAGCAGCGCCCCGACATGCATCGGCCAGGGAGGGAGCTCCCCGCGCCACCAGCACCAGAGCGCCCATTCGCCGCACGCCGCAAGGGAGGCCAGCGTCACCCAGAACTGCGACATGAGCAGACGACCGAGGGTGTTCATGCCCCGCTCATCCGACGCAGCCTCGTGGCGAGCAGCCTGCCCTGGTTTCGAAGACACACGCGCCGTCCTTCCGACCCGGCGGACGATCCCGCATCGCCTCCGTACCATAGCCGAGCCTCGCGCGAGGGGCGAGCGCGACGGCCCGCAGGAGCCGCGCTACGGTCTTTCGTGGTTCCGGATGCTATGCTGAGCAGCATGGAGCGCGTCTTCCTGGTGCTCGGTGCGGTATCGGCTGGCCTCGCGGTCGCGGCAGGCGCCTTCGCTGCGCATGGCCTGCGGCAGCGGCTCTCGCCCGAGATGCTCGCGGTGTTCGAGACCGGCGTCCGCTACCACATGTACCATGCCTTGGGCCTGCTCGCCGTGGCGCGGCTGGCCGCCCTCGGCCCCGGACGGGCGACGCGCGTGGCTGGCTGGCTCTTCGTCGCGGGAACGCTCCTCTTCTCGGGCAGTCTCTACGGGCTCGCCGTAAGCGGGCAGCGCTGGCTCGGAGCGATCACCCCACTCGGCGGCGTCTGCTTTGTCGCAGGCTGGCTGGTCCTGGCCTGGGCGGGGGCTCGCGGCTGAGGCGCGGGCCGGCGGTCGCCTCAGGGACACCGCAGGGTGTGGCGCAGATGCCGCAGCTCGCTCCCGACGGTGGCCGCCTCGTCTGCCAGGCTCCGCCCGACCTGGGCGGAAATGACCTTGCGGCCGTTGTTGGAGCGGATCACTGCTCGGGTCTCGAGCACCTGGCGGGCGATCGCCTGAACGCGTTTGCGCGCCCGCTTGGTATTGCCGCCAGCGCAGGTGAGCGCAGCCTGGTCCAGGCCGAGGCGAGCCTTTTCGAGCCGGCGGAGCAGCCCTGGCCCGAAGCGGCCCAGAGCACCTGCATCGCGGGCATCGGCCACCCGACGCGTCAGCGCCTCGAGCTGACAGCGCAGTCCTGCAAAGGAGCGATCGTCGGGCGAACAGGTGATCGGCAGCAGCGTCGTTGTCGTGGTCGTCTGGGCGTTCGCCCGACCGCCGAGCATCGATCCGATCAGACAAGCCAACAAGAGCACGCGTGTGCACGTCATATCGTCCCTCACTAACGAGCGCGGCGCAGGTCTTCTAGATGGACCTTCGGGCAATGGGGTATCGCATCCGCGCAGGCGCTCTCGCCGGGCCGCCAGCCGTTTGCCCGTGCTGGACGCTCTGCTATGCGTTTCGAGCTCATGTCCAGGGTTCGCGCCATCGATCCGAGCGCGCTGCCGAAGCACTTCGACACAGCCGCGGCCGAGGCCCGGTGGGGGGCGGCCTGGGACCGGCAGGGCATTCATCAGTGGGTGCCCGGGCGGCCGCGCGAGGAGTGTTTCGTCGTGGATACGCCGCCACCGACCGTCTCGGGATCGCTCCACGTCGGCCATGTGTTCAGCTACACCCACACCGACGTCATCGTTCGCTACCAGCGGATGCGCGGGCGGGCCGTCTACTACCCGATGGGCTGGGACGACAACGGCGTCCCCACGGAGCGTCGGGTCCAGAACTACTACCACGTGCGCTGTGACCCCACCCTTCCGCAGCGCGGGATCGCGGACATCGCGCCGGCCGATGCGGCCGCGGCGCGACAGCCACCGCGGCTCGTCTCGCGGGCCGACTTCATCGAGCTCTGTGGGGTGCTCACCCGCGCGGACGAGGAGGCGTTCAAGCAGCTGTGGAAGCGTCTGGGGCTGTCCGTCGACTGGCGACAGGAGTACGCGACCATCGATCGGCGGTGCCGGCATCTGTCCCAGCTGTCGTTCCGCGATCTCTGGGAGAAAGGCCACGTCTACAGCGTCGAGGCGCCGTTCATGTGGGACGTGGATTTCGAGATGGCGGTGAGTCAGGCCGAGGTCGAGGACCGCGTCGTGCGGGGGGCCTTTTACGACGTCGCCTTCGCGCTCGAGTCGGGTGGCGAGCTGGTCATCGCCACCACGCGGCCGGAGCTCCTGCCCGCCTGCGTGGGCATCGCGGCGCATCCCGACGACGGCCGGTACCGGAGTCTGTTCGGGCAGCGGGCCATCACTCCCCTGTTTCACGTGCCGGTACCGATTTTCCCGAGCCCCCTCGTCGACCCGCAGAAGGGTACCGGGGTGGTCATGGTGTGCACCTTCGGCGACCAGACCGATGTCCAGTGGTGGCGCGAGCGCGGCCTGCCCCTGCGGCAAGTCCTGGGGCGGGACGGTCGCATGCGCCTGGTGCGCTTCGGTGCGGAGGGGTGGGAGAGCGTCGATGCCGATACGGCGAACCGACACTACGCGGAGCTGGTGGGTCGACCCGTGCATGCAGCGCGGCAGCGGATCGTGGAATCGCTGCGCGACGCCGGCGCATTGTGCAGCGAGCCGCGTGCCATCGAGCATGTCGTCAAGTTTTACGAGAAGGGCGACCGGCCCCTCGAGTTCCTGCCGACGCGCCAGTGGTTCGTCCGGCTACTCGACAAGAAGGCGGCGCTCCTGGCCAAGGGTGACGAGATTCGCTGGCACCCCGACTACATGCGGCTCCGTTACCGTAACTGGACGGAGAATCTGAGCTTCGACTGGTGCATCAGCCGCCAGCGGTACTTCGGCGTGCCGATTCCGGTCTGGTATCGCCTCGACGAGACGGGTCGCCCGGACTACGACCACCCGATCGTAGCCGAGCGCGAGCAGCTGCCCGTGGACCCGATGACGGACGTCCCGGCGGCCTTTCGGCCCGAGCAGCGCGACGAGCCTGGCGGCTTCACCGCGGACCGGGACGTGTTCGACACGTGGTTCACCAGCTCGCTGACGCCGCAGATCGGCTCGGGATGGCTGCTGGATCCGGCACGGCATGCGCAGCTCTTTCCGGCGGACATCCGCCCGCAGGCCCATGACATCATCCGCACCTGGGCCTTCTACACAATCGCCAAGGCGCTCCTGCACGAGGACACCGTGCCGTGGCGCCACGTGGTCGTCTCGGGGTGGATCCTCGATCCGGACCGGAAGAAGATGTCGAAGTCCAAGGGCAACGTGGTCACGCCGATGCATCTGCTGGAACAGTACGGCGCCGACAGCGTCCGGTACTGGGCCGCCAGCGCGCGCCTCGGAGCGGACACGGCCTTCGACGAGAAGGTGATGAAGGTGGGAAAACGCCTCGTCACCAAGATCTTCAATGCCGGCAAGTTCGTCCTGGCCCACGGGGCGGCCACGAGCGGGCCCATCGCGGCCGAGCTCGATCGGGCCTTCGTGGCGCGGCTGCGGGAGCTGGTCGATCGGGCGACCACGCTGCTGGACGGCTTCGATTACGCGCACGCACTGCAAGAGACCGAGGCCTTCTTCTGGCAGTCGTTCACCGACACCTTCCTCGAGCTCGCCAAGGCCCGAGCTCGGGACGGCGACCCCTCGGCGGTGGCGACACTGCGACTTGGATTGTCGGTGCTCCTGCGGCTCCTGGCCCCGACCGTGCCGTACATCGCCGAGGAGGTGTGGTCATGGGCCTTCGCGGAGGAGACGGGGGTCGCGAGCGTTCACGTGGCGCCGTGGCCGAGCCGCGGCGAGCTCGCGCACGTGGAGGCTCCGGACGAGGACGAGAGCTTCGCCGTGGCAGTTGCGGCGCAGGCAGCGATCAACAAGGCGAAGTCGGAGCAGCAGGTCTCCGTCGGCCGGGGGATTGCCGAGGTCGACCTCGCCGCGAATGCGCTGACCCGGCGACGGCTCGCCCGCGTGCTGCAGGACGTGTGCGCGGCGACGCGGGCGGCACAGGTGGAAACCGCGGAACGCAGCGAGCTCGCGGATGGGGTAGTGGTGGTCGACCGGATTCGCTTCAGCCCGCCGGAGGCGGGGAGCCGACCGGCCGGGTGACGGGGCAGGACGATGCGGCCGGGCGCGCATGGCCGCGGACAACGCCATCGAGCTCCCATGTGGGATCGAGGTCGATGCCGAGATGGTGCAGGCAGGTCGCGGCGAGGTCGACCAGCGATACCCCGGGACCGAGCGGCCCCGGAATCACGGGATCGCCACCGACCACGAAGTGGACGAGACGATTGGCGTTGTCCTCCCCCCCGTGGCCGAACCAGCGGCCGCCGTGATCTGCCGTGGTGACGATGAGCCAGTCTTCCGCGTGTCGCGTCCGCCGGGCGCGCAGGGCGGCGAGCATGGCCCCGAGCATGCGATCGGCACGGCGGGCGGCGCGCCAGTAGAGTGGACTCCAGGTCGAGTACATCGCCCGATGGCCCCAGGCGTCCACCTCGTCGAGATGGACGAAGACCGCGTCGATGGCCGTCTCCTCGCGCAGGAGGGCGACGGCTCGAGCGCACACCGCGGCGTCGGAGGGATAGGTTTCGCTGACGTCCGTGTCGCCAGGGCCGAGGAGGTGGCGATTGATCGGTGCCCAGTTGACGATCGACGCTGTCCGGTGCCCCGTTCCCAGACGGCGCAGGCGCGTCATGAAGTGGGGGAAGCGCTCGAGCCGATGATCGCGAAAGGCGTTGTCCCGGACGCCGTGTTTGGCGATCCACCCCCCGGTGAGCGCGGATGCCCAAGCAGGGCCACTCACGGGCGCGGGTACGCTCTGCGCCCGGAAGGTGAAGGCTCCCCCGCGCGCGAGCTCGCCGAGGGCACTGTCGGCGCGACGCGCGACCGCGGCCATGGTATCGGCTCGCGCGCCATCGATCCCCACGACAAGGAGTTTTGGGCGGCGTCGTGGCACGGTCCCTCTCGTGGCATGCACCGCGAGCGGCGGCAACTCCCGGAGGTGCGCTGTGGGGCAGCGCTCTGCTACATCGAGATCCCATGGATCCGGTCTTCGACGATCCACTCGTGACCGCGCTGCTCGATCTCGCGCTGCGCGAGGATCTCGGTACTGGGGACCGAACTTCGCAGACGACGGTGCCGGCGCATGTGCGGGCCCGCGGCCAGTTGCTGGCCAAGCAATCCCTGGTGGTGTGCGGCCTGCCCCTGATCGAACGGGTGTACGCGCGCCTCGGCGAGGTTGCCGTCGGCCTCCGCGTGAGCGACGGGCAGCGGGTCGACGCTGGCGACGTTCTGGGGGTGGTCGAGGGACAGGCGCGCGCGCTCCTCGCTGGAGAACGGCTGGTGCTCAACCTGGTGCAGCATCTGTCCGGCATCGCCACCCTCACCCAGGCCTACGTGGCGCAGGTCGCCGGAACGGGCGTCGTGATTCGCGACACGCGCAAGACCATTCCGGGTCTGCGACGGCTCGCGAAATACGCGGTCCGCACGGGTGGTGGCAGCAATCATCGCCTCGCGCTGGACGACGCGATCCTCGTCAAAGACAACCACATCGATCTCGCTGGCGGGGACCTCGTCGCCGCCGTGGCGGCGGCACGGGCGCAGTTTCCGGACCTGCCGCTCGAGGTGGAAGCGCGGACCCTCGCCGAGGTCGAGCGGGCCATCGCGGCACGGCCGGATCTGATCCTGCTCGACAACATGTCCATCGACGAGCTTGCAGCGGCGGCCCGGCTCGTCGCAGGGCGCATTCCCCTGGAAGCCTCGGGGGGGATCGGGCTCCACAACTTGGCTGCCGTGGCACGGACCGGGGTGCGCTTCGTGGCCATCGGGGCCATTACGCATTCGGCGCCCGCGGTGGATGTCAACTTGAAGCTCCAGGCGATCGGGTAGGCGGCCGTGGCTTCGGGTGCATCTGCCCACGATCTGATCGTCGCCTGGCTGCACGCGGCTGCCGAGCCGCTGTCCGGAGCGGAGCTGGCCCGGCGTCTCGGCTGCTCGCGTGCGGCCGTGCACAAACATGTCGAAGCGCTGCGGGCTGCCGGCTGGCACATCGAAGGACAGCACGCGCAGGGATACCGGCTCGTGGGCGCGCCGGATCGGCTCGACGCGGCCACCCTGGGGCCGCGACTCGCAGGCCGCTGGCGGCGCATCGTCTCGCTGGCCGAGACGGATTCGACGCAGCGGGTCGCCTGCGAGCTTGCGCGCCAGGGGACGGAGGAGGGCACCACGGTCATCGCCGACCGCCAGACGGCGGGCCGGGGACGGCTGGGCCGTTCGTGGTACTCGCCGGCCGGTGCGAATCTCTACTGCTCGATCGTGCTGCGACCGACCGTCGCGCCGGCCCGCGTGCCGCAGCTCGCGCTGGTCATCGGGCTCGCCGTCGCCGAGACCGTCTCCGCGACCAGCGGGCTGTCGGCTGCGCTCAAGTGGCCGAACGATGTGCTGGTCCGCGGCCGCAAGGCCGCAGGGGTCCTCACCGAGATGGAGGCCGAGGTCGAATGCGTGCACCATGTGATCGCCGGCATCGGCGTCAACCTGAATGCCGCCGGCTTCCCGCCCGAGCTGGCGGCCACGGCCACCTCGCTCCGCCTCGAGGCCGGCAGGGCGGTCGACCGCGTGGGGTTCACGGCTGCCTTGCTCGCAGCTGTGGAACGACGCTATGAGCGGTATCTCGCCGAAGGGTTTGCGCCCATGCGGCACGAGTGGGAGCAGATCTCCTGGCTCCGGGGGAAGGAGATTCGGGTGACCTCGAGCGAGGGTGTACTGGAGGGTCGAGTCCTGGGTGTCGACGACGACGGGGCGCTGGAGCTGGCGACGCCGCTGGGGCGACGCCGGATCGTCGCCGGCGAGGTGACCCTGCGCGACCCGGTCGTGTGATGCCATGCTGCTCGCGCTCAACGTGAACAACACGCATACGCTGATCGGCCTCTTCGACGGCGATCGCCTGGCGGTGCACTGGCGCATTCGTACCGACCCTGCCCGCACCGTCGACGAGCTGGCGGTGCTGCTGCGCGCGCTGTTCGCCGAGGCCGGGATGCCCCGTCCCCCCATCACGGGTGCGGCCGTGGCCAGTGTGGTGCCGCCCATCAACGAGCGCATCGAGGAAGTGTGTCGGCGCTTCGCCGGCCAGGCGCCGCTGGTCGTCGGTCCCGGCGTTCGGACCGGTGTGCCGATCCTCTACGACAATCCCAAGGAAGTCGGCGCGGATCGCATCTGTAACGCCGTTGCAGCCTTCGAGCGCGTCAAGACCGCGGCCATCGTGGTCGACTTCGGCACGGCAACGACCTTCGACGTGATCACCGCCCGGGGCGAGTATGCTGGAGGCGTGATCGTTCCCGGGATCGGCATCTCGCTCGATGCGCTCGTGGGTCGCACGGCCAAGCTGCCCCGCGTCGAGCTGGCCTGGCCGCCGCGGGTCGTGGGGAAGACCACGGTTCACGCCATTCAGGCCGGGGTCACCTACGGGTATACGGCGCTCGTGGACGGGCTGGTCGAGCGGATACGCGCCGAGCAGGATCCCGGGGCCCGTGTGCTCGCCACGGGTGGTCTCGCTGCGTTGATCGCCCCGCATTCCACCACCATCGAGACCGTCGACGAGTTTCTCACCATCGGCGGTCTCCGGCTCATCTGGACCCGAAACGGAGGACGCGATGGCATTTGACGAGGTGACAAAGCTGCGCAGCGTGGCGGTCGTCGGCCAAGGGGGAGCCGGAAAGACCACCGTCGCCGATGCCTTGCTGTTCGTCGCCGGCGTGACGACGCGGCTCGGTCGCACCGCGGATGGCAGCTCGCTGTTCGACACCGAGCCCGAAGAGCAGCGCCGGGGGAGCAGCATCACGGCCGCGCTGCACCATTGCTCGTGGCGCAAGCACGACGTGAATGTCATCGACACGCCAGGCTATGCGGCGTTCCTGCACGACACGCGCAACTGCCTCTACGGGGCGACCGGCGCAGTGTTCGTGCTCGGGGCCGGCGGGGGAGAAGTCAAGGTCGAAGCCGAGAAGATCTGGACCTGGCTCGCCGAAAGCCGGATCCCGGCGATTGGCTTCGTTACCCGGCTCGACCGGGAGCGATCCAGCCTGGACAACGCACTGGCGGACCTCGGCCAACTGGGCATTCGCCCTGCGGTCCTGCAGCTCCCGATCGGCGCTGAAGCCGGCTTCGAAGGTGTCGTCGACCTCCTCGGCGGCAAGGCCCTGCGGTGGCCAGGGGACAGCGGGCAGGTCGAGGAAGCCCCGATCCCTGCGGAGCTCGCCGACAGCGTGCGGGCCGCGCGGGAGCGCCTGATCGAGACCATCGCCGAAGCGGACGATGCTCTGGTCGAGAAGTACCTGGAGACCGGCGAGCTGAGCGAGCAGGAGGTGCTGCACGGGCTGCGGGAGGGCACGCGGAGCAGGAAGTTCCTCCCAGTGCTCTGCGGGGCGGCGGGCCGCGCCGTGGGCCTGCAGCCGCTCCTCGACGCGATCGTGGATCTCCTCCCGTCGGCCGCGGAGCTCCCGCCCTGGAAGGGCATGGACCCGCGCACCGGCCAGGAGGTCGAGCGCGCTGCCGACGCGACCGCGCCCTTCTCGGCCTTCGTGTTCAAGACGATCGTGGATCCTTTCGCCGGCAAGCTCGCCGTGCTGCGCATCGTCTCGGGACGAGCGACGGCCGAGTTGAACGCGATGAATACCGCGCGCGAGAGCCGCGAGCGGCTAGGCCACATTCTCAAGGTGGAAGGAAAGAAACAGAGCCAGGTGGCGGCTGCCGTGGCAGGGGACGTGATCGCGCTGGCGAAGCTCAAGGATACGCACACCGGGGACACGCTCGCCGACGAGCGGCACCAGGTGGTCTTCCCGCCGCTTCCGGACACGCCGGCCCTGATCTCGTTCGCGCTCCAGCCCAAGGGCAAGGGTGACGACGAGAAGGTGATGGCCAGCCTGCACCGTCTCATGGAGGAGGACACGGCCCTGCGCGTGCACCGCGACGAGCAGACCAAGGAGTTCGTGCTCTCCGGCACAGGCCAGCTGCACGTCGAGACTGCTGTCGAGCGGCTCAAGCGCAAGTTCGGCGTCGATGTCGAGTTGAAGGCGCCGAAGGTACCCTACCGGGAGACCATTCGGGCCACGGCGAAGGCCCAGGGTAAGCACAAGCGGCAGACCGGGGGGCACGGGCAATACGGCGACTGCTGGCTCGAGTTGTCACCGCTCCCGCGGGGCGCCGGCTTCGAGTTCGAGGACGCGATCGTCGGCGGGGTCATTCCGCGCCAGTTCATTCCCGCGGTCGAGAAGGGGATCCGGGAGCTGCTGCCCCAGGGGATCCTCGCCGGGTATCCGATCGTCGATGTCAAGGTGAAGCTGTATTTTGGCTCCTACCACGAGGTCGACTCCTCGGAGATGGCCTTCAAGATCGCGGCCTCGATCGGGTTCAAGAAGGCCTTCGAGGACGCGAAGCCCGTGCTGCTCGAGCCGATCATGCTGATAACGGTCACGGTGCCCGACGAGTTCATGGGGGACATCATCGGCGACCTGAACAGCCGGCGGGGAAAGGTGCTCGGGGCCGAGCCAAAGGGGAACGGGCTGCAGGTCATCCGGGCGCACGTGCCGCTGGCTGAGGTGCTCCGCTACGCCCCGGATCTTCGCTCCATGACCCAGGGTCGAGGAGACTTCACGCTGGAGCTGGCGCACTACGACGAGGTGCCGGCGCACATCGCCGAGCGCATCGTGAAAGAGGCGCAGGCAGCGCGCGGCGGCGAAGCGCAGCGACACCACGGCTGAGGGAGCGGTGGCCCGGCGATGGCCGCCGAGGAAGACGAGGCAGAGCTCGAACGGATCGCCCGCGAGATCGCAGCGGAGGAGGACAGTATCCTCGTGCCGATCGAGCTGATCCGCGAGTTCGACCGTCCCCCCGGTACGGGAACGCCGCCTGCGAGCCTCGTCGTGCAGATCCAGGGCATGACCATCGCCCAGCGGCTCAAGCTCGCGCTACGCGGGAACAAGGACGCGCGGCAGCTTCTCGTGCGCGATCCCAACCGACTCATCCGGCGCTTCGTGCTCGACAACCCGCGGATGACCGACGGCGAAGTGGTGGCCATCGCCCGCAGTCGCACCGCCGACGAGGAGCTGCTGCGAACGATCGCCGAGCGGCGCGAATGGATGAAAAACTACCAGGTGCGCCTGGCGCTGACGACGAATCCGAAAACGCCGCTTCCCATCGCGATGCGGCAGGTGGCGACGCTTGGCGAGCGCGATCTGCGCCAGCTCGCGAAATCGCGCAACGTCCCGCAGGCCGTGGCCACGGCGGCGCGACGCCTGCTGCTGGAGAAGCGCGATCGTCATTCGACGTAGCCGAGGTGGCGCAGCCGCTCGAGCAGGCTGGGATCGGGCGCGGCGCTGCCGCGTGGCGGCGGCGGGGTAGCGGCGACCACGGCGGCGAGACGGGCGGCAAGGTCCGTCGCGGCGGGGTCCTCGGCGCCGCGAGCGTGGCGCTCCCCAGGGTCGGTGGCGAGGTCGTACAGCTCGCGCCGTCCCAGCGCGGGTAGGTCGATGAGCTTCCAGCGCTCGAGGCGCAAGGCCCGAACCTCCGTCGGCGAGCCGTCCGGGGCGATCCCCGAGGCAGTCTCGGCGAAGACCGCGCGCTCGGGGCGGTCGGCGGCGATGCGCCGGAGGTCCGTGCCAGGAAGCTGCGGCGGAACGGGGAGCCCCAGGAGGGCGAGGGCTGTCGGGGCGAGATCGATGCCCTGGGCGAGCGCCTGCACGCGGCCAGGGGGGATCCCCGGCCCGACGAGGAGGAGCGGCACGCGCAGCGATTCCTCGTAGAGCTGCGAGCCGTGCTTGAGGCGCCCATGCTCCTGGAATTCCTCCCCGTGATCCGAGGTCACGATGATCGTGGTTCGCCCGAGGATGCCCTCCGCAGCCAGCGCGTGCAGCAGCTCCGCGAGCGCTCGATCCCACCCGGCGATTTCTGCGTCGTAGAGCGCACGGAGCCAGGTGATCTCCTCGTCCGAGAGGCGTGGGCCCCCTGCCCAGTTGAGACGCCGTGCGGCCACATGCACGTCGCCGGCAGCGAGCGCCGGGTGGATCCCCGGCGGCGGCGGAGGGCGCAGCTCGGGCGGAGGCGTATACGGATCGTGCGGCTCCATGTAGTGCAGCCAGGCCACGAAGCGGAGATCGCGATTGGCCCTCAAGAATCGCAGGAAGCGCGCATGGACCGCAGCCGCCGACGCCCAGCTGCGTTCGCGGGGATTCCAGGGGAGCTCGTCCATCCGTTCGAAGCCCTGGGCCAGGTTGGTCCCCGCGGAGAAGAAGGGGTTCGTGGAGACCGCGTAGGTCGTGATCCCGCTGGCGGCAGCCAGCTCGGGCCAGGTGTCGATCTGGTGTGCGAGCACACCGGCGGTCGCTTCGCCTTGTGCGCTCCGGGCGCCCAGGGCCCCGTGGCTGCGCGGGTGGAGGCCCGTCAGCAGGGAGGCAACCGAGGGAAGCGTCCAGCTCGACTGCGCCAGCGCCTGCTCGAAGACCAGACCGCGGGTAGCCAGGGCATCGAGCGTCGGGCTCGGGCTCGGGACGTTGCCGTAAAGGCCGAGCCGATCGGCACGCAGGGTGTCGACGAGGAGGACGAGAAGGCTTGGTCCCTTGGCCGCCCGCTGGCGTCGCACGCGACGGGTCTGCGTGATGCGCACCTGGGACCAGCCCGGCGTTCCGACCGGGGGAGCGTCTTGTCGAAGCGCCTCGGTCGAGAACACGATCTCGCGTGGCCCGCTGGTGCGTGGAGAAAGGGCCACCTCCGCCTCGACCCAGCGCCGGTCTCTCCGGTGGCGCGCGGGGTCGAGCGCCCGGGTCCAACGCCGCTCCCCGTCGATGGTGACCGTGAAGCGGATGCCGCTGCCTTCGAACTTGGCACCGCCAGCACGCTCGACGGCGACGGCAAATCGGAGCGTGGCTCGCTCGGGGGGAAGATCGACCCTCCAATGCAGACGGGAGGAAGGCGCGACCAGGATCGCGGGCCGCCGCCCCCCGGCCGCGGCGAGCACGTCGGCGGGCTCGAGCGTGCCGATCCGGACGGGGTCCGCGGCGTTCTGCGCGCCGATCCCCTGACTCGCCGCGTCCCCGGCGAGCTCGTCGACCACGGTCTCGAGGGAGAGCTCCTCGGGCAGCGGCCGCTCCGTTGAGAAGATCGCCCACGAGGCGACGACGCCGGCGGCGACGGCCAGCGCGAGCAGGCCGAGGCGGCGAGTCACTCGACGTACCCGAGGGCGCGCAGGCGGCGCAGGGCATCGGGCGAGGGCGCGATGCCCGAGCCTCGCGGACCGAAGCGCGCTGCAAGCTGCGCACACTCCGAGTGCCAGCCGGCGAGAAGCCCGCGCAGCTCGGCAAGCTGGCCGGGGTCGCGAGCGGCGACGTCGTGACGCTCTGCCGGGTCGCTGGCCAGGTCGAAGAGCATGGGCGTGCCGCCCACATCGAAGAAGGCGAGCGTTCCCAGACGCAGGCTCGTGGCACGCCATCCGGTGGTGGGCGAGGCATGCTCGCTCACGATCGCTGCGGCGGGTGGCGCGGGGCCAGTCCCGCGGGCCGCCAGCGCAAAGCTCCGCCCCTGGGCGCCGGGCGGAAGGGGGATGTCGAGGAGCTCAAGCACCGTCGGCAGGAGGTCGAGCAGCTGGGCAGGCTCGGCCAGACGGCGTCCCGCAGGCAGGATGCCCGGGAAGCGCAGCACCAGCGGCACCCGCAGTGTCCCCTCGTAGAGATCGTCGTGGAGAAAGGCGCCATGCTCACCAAATGCCTCGCCATGGTCCGAGGTGAAGATTACCAGGGTCTCGCTCGCCAGGCCGCGATCGTCGAGGTAGCGCAGCAGGGCGGTCAAGGTGTTGTCGTCCATCTCGCGGATCGCCCCATCGTAGAGCCGGGCCACCGCGTCGACGGCGCGGGGGTCGTCGCGATCGACGGCCTCCCAGAACAGGCGATGCGCCCCATGCCAGGCAACCGTTCCGGCGCGGATCTGCTCCACGGCGGCGAGGACGGGCCCCTGGTAGTCCGGCAAGAAGCGCGCGATCTGCGAGGGCGGCGGCGTGTAGGGATCGTGCACCTCGAAGGTGTGCAGGAAGAGAAAAAAGGGCCGGGTGGCCGGCCGTCGGTCGAGCCAGGCGATCGCGCGCTCGAGCTGACGACCGTGGCGGTACGTGGCGAAGCCCTGGGCGAAGCCACGGCTGCGATCCATCGGTCCCCCACCCGTGAAAGCTGCCGTGGTATAGCCGGCCGCACGGAGGACCTCGGCGAGGGTGTGGACACGGGGGTTGAGCACGGCGCGTACGTCGCTGCCCTCCCACATGAGGACGCCGTGGGCGCAGGGCGGCAGCGAGGTGAGCATCGACATGTGGGACGGCGTGGTCTTCGGGGCATTGGCGAAGACCCGCTCGAAGGTGACGCCCTCGGCGGCGAGCGCGCTGTCGAGGCGGGGGGTGGTCGGCCGGAGGTAGCCGTAGGCGCCAAGCCGGTCTGCGCGAAGCGTATCGATGGAGATCAGCACGACGTTCGGGCGCTGGCGTACGGGCAGGCCGACGACGGCCAGCAGGCGCAGCGCCGAAAGGAGCGCGAGCACGGTCAGGGCCATCGCGAGCGGGGGTGTGGCCGGCAGACGGCGCCGGAGAAGCGCATGGGCAGTGGTGACTACGAGCCAGACCGCGGCGAGACCCGGCGCCCACCGATCGGCATGGTGCCAGAAGCGCTCCGCGGCGAGCCTCCACCAGCCCGAGAGCTCGAGCCATCCCTCGCGATAAACCTCGGTGGTCGCCAGGGCAGCGGCCACCACGGCGCCGAGAACGGCGGCGGCCGCGAGGCGGTGGAGTGCGATGCGCAGGACGAGCAGGCGGCGAGGCATGAGCGTCATCAGAGAGCGCGGCGCGCCATGGCCAGGACGGTGTGCAAGGCGGGACGGCTGAGCAGCGTGCGGGGGGCCTCCGCCAGCGCCTGGCGCGCGTAGGTGACGGCCTGGCTCGGCGCGTGCCGCGCCAGGGCGGCGGCGTGCCACCACAGATGCAAGGCGCGCACGGTGGCCCGCGAGATCTGCGCACGCCGGGCCGTCGCCGGATCGGCCCAGAGGCGCTCGATCACGGCGAGGGCGCTCGCCAGGACCTGCGCCCGGGGCGTGTTCGCCTCGTGTCGACGATACCAGACCAGCGCCTCGTCGATGCCCACCACGGGCCAGCGTCGACTCAGGCGGAGCCATAGGTGCCAGTCCTCGCAGCCGAAGACGGGGAGGGTCTCGTCGAAGCCGCCCACGGCATGGAGGGGATCTCGCCGGACCATGACGGAGGACAGGATCAGCACGTTGCCCCGGGCCAGGGTGGGGAACGGGTCGGACCCGAGGGGTCGTTTGGGCTTGCATTCGCGCGAGGGCTGGCCGCTCCCGTCCACGACACGGGCCACGGTGTAGCACAGGGCGGCGTCCGGGTGCTGACGCAGGACAGTTACCTGCCGTTCGAGCTTGTGTGGCTGCCAGAGATCGTCGCCGTCGAGGAAGGCGATGAGCGATCCCTGCGCTGCCGCGATGCCACGGTTGCGGGCCGCCGCACGCTCGGTATGCGGGCCAGGCAGCCAGAGAATGCGTGGGTCGTCGCGATGGCGATGGATCACGGTAGCGCTGTCGTCGGTGGAGCCATCGTCCACCACGAGGAGCTCCCAGTCGGCGAAGGTTTGCGCGCGCACGCTCCACACGGTCGCGTCGAGCCACCGGGCCTGGTTGCGAGCAGCCAGGATGACGCTCACCTCAGGCATGCGGGCCGAGGCTCCGGAACAGCTCGCGCAGCCGGAGCGCCGCGCGGAAGCCGGGATGGGCGTACATCCGCTCGAGGGAATCGCAGACGCGGGCGTACTCCTCGTACAGGAGGGGAATCACGTCGTCGAGGTGGGCCAGGTACAAGGCACGATGCTTGGTAACCAACTGGCGAACGAGCCGACGACTGGTGCCTGGGGCCCGTGCCCGCCGCTCCCGGCTCTGCGAGCCGCGCCAGTAATGACAGAGGATCTCGGGGACGACAACGGCCTGCGTGCCGGAAGCGGCGGCAGCGATCCAGAAGTCCCAATCCTCCGCCCCCTCCCGAAAGCGTTCGTCCCAACCCCCGACGCGATCCCAGACGCTGCGGCGGAGGAGGGCAGTCACGTGGACTGTGCAGCGCGCGAGCAGGGCCGGCAGGGCGAGCGGCCCGGTACGCCACACACCGCGATGGCTGCCGGCGAGTCCGACCCAGGTGTGCACCACGTCGACGGCCGGCGCTGCCTCGAGCACCGCGAGCGTGCGCCGGAGGAACTCGGGTGCCAGCCAGTCATCGGCGTCCAGGGGGAGCAAGAGCGGCGCTCGGGCGTGAGCGACCGCGAGGTTGCGCGCCGCTGCCGGGCCCCGGGGCGTGTCGTGTCGTACCACCCGAACCTCCGGGCGCCGTGCAGCGGCAGCGATCGCGGCCAGGGTGGCAGGATCGCAGGAGCCATCGTCGGCGACGACGATCTCGTAGTCCGAGACCCTCTGGGCTCGGACGCTGCGCAGCGCTCGTGCGAGGTCGCGGCCCGCGTCGCGGACCGGGACAATGACCGAGACCCGGGGATCCGTCATGTGCTCGCCCGTGCCTCGCGTGCGAGCAGGCGGGCGCGGGGCAGATTGCGCAGCAGGCTCCGCACATAGCCCAGCGCCTCGCGCCGCCGGCACTCGCGCAGCAGCCGCTCGGGATCCACGGGCTGCTGCAGCCGGTATGGGCGGGCGGCGAGCGAGGCGCCGTAGAGCCACGCGATCCTGGCGATGGCACGGAGGACTCCCCGATTGCGCAGGACGAACAGCGCAGCCGAGTGGCCTCCATGCGTGGCCCGCCGGAGCACCCACGCGGGAGAGACCCGCTCCTCGAGGACGTGATGATCCACGACGGCGTCCGGAACATAGTGGATCGTGCCACCCGCGCGCTCGAGCCGGTAACAGAGATCGGTTTCGTCGTGCACGAAGGGCTCGTGACCGCGGGGACCCACGGCCCCGGAGAATCCGCCGGCGGCGCGCGCCGCCTCCACGCGGAACGCGATGTTCGCGCCATAGGGATAGTCTGCCTGTCCGTAGCGGAGGATGCGCGGCGTGTCGCCTGCATCGAAGGCACTGAAGAGGCAGGACAGCTCGGGCGACAGCCACGGCGGGGGCGAGCCGCCCGGAAAGCGCAGGACGATGCGTCCACCGGCAGCGGCGGCGCGCGCATCGACGAACGGAGCCAGCAGCGCAGGAAGCCAACCGGGGCGGGGAACGGCATCGTCGTCAAGGTAGACGATGATCGGGGCGCGCGCCTCGGCCAGAGCGCGATTGCGCGCATGCGACAGTCCGAGTCGGGGCTCGTGGACCACGCGGAGGGCTTGGGGATGACGCGCCACCAACGCCTCCAGGACCGCGGGGGTATGGTCGTCCGACGCGTTGTCGACCACGAGCACCTCGGCCTCGAGCGGAATCGCCTGGCGGACGGCCACCTCGGCGGCAGCCGCGGCGAGGACCGCGCGGTTGTGCGTGCAGATGGCCACGGTGGCGACGCAGGCGCTGCTCATGGGCTGGCGCCCCGCAGGTGCCAGGCGAGACCGCGTGCTCCGAGGAGCACTGCCCCGAGTGCGATCCCCGGCCAGCCCCGCAGGCGGCTGGTCCGTCGAAGATCGGGCGGGGCGCATCGCCGGGCGCGCCGAGGCGAGGCCAGGAGCGTGTCGTAGCGGCGCTCGTGTGCCTCGGCGATCCGGTCCCAGTCGAAGCGATCGACGACGAGCTGCCGACCCGCGGCGCCGAGGCGGGCGGCCAGCTGGGCATCGGCCAGCAGTCGCCGGCACGCCGCGGCGAAGGCGAGCGGGTCGTCCGCGATCAGCAGGTGCTCCCCCCCGACGGCACCGAGGCCCTCGATGCCCAGCGAGGTGGCGACCACCGGTCGGCCCAGTGCCAGGGCATCGAGGACCTTGCCACGCATGCCGGTGCCGAAGCGCACGGGTGCGACGACGACGCGCGCCGCTTCGAGATGGGGGCGCAGGTCGGGGACCCCGCCGAGGACTTCCAGCCCGCGGGGATCGCCAATCGCCTCGCGGCTGCCATGGCCCACGATGCGCACGCGGACCCCGGCGCCGAGATGCGGCAGGATCGCATCGCGCAGATGGACGACGGCGTCGCGGTTCGGCGGATGCACGAAATTGCCAACGAAGAGCAGGTCCGTGGGGGATGCCGGGGCCACCGCGCCCGGACGCATCCGGGCGACATCGACGCCGATCGGGCTAACCGAGACGTCGAGGTCGGGGAGGAAACGCAACAGGCGGCGAGCGTCTTCGCGGGACATGGTGATGACGTGATCGACGGCGGTGGCAGCACGCAGCTCGAAATCAAGCTCGCGAAGATAGCGATGGAGCAGCACAGCCCCGCGGCGCACGCGACGGCCGATGGCGCGCCACTCGGCGGCCTCGTCCGCGAAGCCGAGCTGGTGCATCGTCAGCACGATGGGGCCGGGGGATGGCACCAGGCACGCAGCCAGCTCGGCGAACTCGTACTGGACCAGATCGTGAGGAATCGTCTGCACGAGCCGGCGGACCGTCTCGTGCAGGAACGGGTCAGCGTATCCACCAGCAACCGTCCGCGGCAGGAGCGCAAGCGGGTCGTCGGGGGTGTAGCGCCGCTTGGGGACACGGTGAACGGCGACAACGCCTGGAGGGATGTCCTCCGCCCTGGCGTCCTCCGGGTCGACCAGGGCGACGACCGAGACCTCGTGACGCCGAGCCAGCCGGCCGAGAAGCGCCCACCAGCGCTCGCGGGCCGCGGAGACGCCAGGTCGAGGTAGATGCGGCGTGATCCACAGCAACCGCAGGCCCATCGGAAGCCTCGCCTGATACCGCCCTTTGGCGAGCCCGGCAACTTGCACGGCGGCCCAGGCACGGTGCCGCGCAGCGAGTGCAGCCCAGGCGCGCCCGTGGTACAGCGTGGACTGTCATGGTCTCTGCACGCATCCAGCCTGCAATCCTCTGCGGAGGCGTCGGGACCAGGCTCTGGCCCCTTTCGCGAGCCCTCTACCCGAAGCAGCTCCTGGCTCTGGCCGGCGACAGGACCCTCTTTCAGGACACGGTGCTGCGGGTCCAGGATCCGCGCCGCTTCGCTCCGCCCCTGGTGATCGGGAACGAGGAGCACCGCTTCATTCTCGCCGAGCAGTTGCGCGCCATCGAGGTGACGCCCGCGGCGCTTGTGGTCGAGCCGGTCGGCCGGAACACCGCGCCGGCCGCGACGATCGCCGCATTGCTGATCGCGCGGGACGATCCCACGGCGCTGATGCTGCTCCTCCCGGCCGACCATGTGATCGCCGACACGGCCGCGTTCCGTGACGCGGTCGATCGCGGCGCGGCCGCCGCGGCACGAGGGCGCCTGGTCGCCTTCGGCGTGGAGCCGACGGGCCCGCACTGCGGGTACGGCTACCTCCAGCGGGGCGAGCCCGTGGACGGGATCGCGGGCTGCTTCGCCGTGCGGCGCTTCGTGGAAAAGCCCGATCGCCGATCGGCGGAGGAGTATCTCGCGCTCGGCAGCTACGCCTGGAACAGTGGCATCTTTCTGTTCCCGGTATCTCGCTGGCTGAGCGAGATCGAGCGCCGCCATCCAGCGATCCTCGCGGCGTGCCAACAGGCCGTCGCCGAGCGACATGACGATCTGGGTTTCGTGAAGCTCGGGGCGGAAGCCTTCGCTGCGTCGCCGGCGGATTCGATCGATTACGCGATCATGGAACACGTGGACGACGCGGTGGTGGTCCCGGTCGCCATGGGCTGGAGCGACGTCGGGTCCTGGGCCGCCCTCTGGGAGATCAGCCCGCACGACGCGGCCGGCAACGCCCTGCGCGGCGACGTGCTGGCGGTGGACGTGGAGCGGTCGTTGCTGCGCAGCGACGGGCCTGCGCTGGCCGCGGTCGGTCTTCGCGACATCGTCATCGTGGCGACCAAGGATGCCGTGCTGGCGGTTCCGCGCGAGCGTGCCGAGGAGGTGCGCGCGGTGGTCGATCGCCTGGGTCGCAGCGGGCGCAGCGAGCACCGGACCCACACCGTGATCTATCGGCCGTGGGGGAGCTACGAAACCATCGACCTCGGTCCCCGCTACCGCGTGAAGCGCCTGGTGGTGAACCCTGGCGCGCAGCTCTCGCTCCAGATGCACCATCATCGGGCCGAGCACTGGGTCGTTGTCCAGGGGACCGCGCGGGTGACACGAGACGGGACGACTATGCTCCTCGGCGAGAACGAATCGACCTACATCCCGATGGGGACGCCGCACCGCCTCGAGAATCCCGGGCGGATCCCCTTGCAGCTCGTGGAAGTGCAGACCGGGAGTTATCTCGAAGAGGACGATATCGTGCGCTTCGACGATAGCTACGGTCGAGGCTGACGGGCGCGGCGGCCGGGCTGCGGCGCTGGCTTACGGGCGGAGCCGGGCGAGACCCCGGGGAGCGTAATGGCGCGGGCGCCTGCGCTCCTTCGGCCACTGACGGAGAAAGGCGATGCGCTCGAGCGTCTCCATTTCCCAAACTGGCATGCCCTCCCGCTGGCGCCAGGAGGGGAGGTCGGCGAGCCGGCGACGCAGCAATCGCAGCGTCAGCCGGACCCGGCGGAGGCGTGCCCACGCGAGCTCTTCGTGCCGCCAGTGGTGGGCGAGATAGGCGAGGGTACGGCCGCGGTGCCGGGCGGCGCGATGGAAGCTCGTGCGCAGCAGTCGCGCGCGATCGAAGTGATGGTCGACGGTGACGTGCAGCACGCCCCGCAGGCGGAAACCCGCCTCCCGCAGCTGCCAGGAGAACAGGGAGTCGTCGGACTGCCCGTAGGGGCCGCCGGGCCCGAGTTCGGGATCGAAGGCGGGCACGCGGTCGAGTACGTGGCGTGCGAAGGCCATGTTGGCGCCGACCATCTCGATCGGCGCGGTGGGGTCGAGGAAGTCCGTCGCGGCGAGCCAGGTGCGGTGCAGGCGTGTCATCCAGGGCCGTTCGAGCTCGGGGGCGAGCCGGACGCCGCCAGCTACGGCATCGGCTGTGCCGGCGAGCAGCGGCTCGCACATGCCCTCGAGCCAGTTGGCCGACGGCCGGACATCGTCGTCGAGGAACAGGAGCACGCGGCCTCGGGCGTGGGCTAGGCCGCGATTGCGCGCGCGCGCCTGGCCCGGGGAGGGTTCGTGTACGAAGTGGCGATCCCAGCCCGGCAGAACGACGGCCTGCGCGACCGCTGCGGTGTCGTCGCGAGAGCCGTTGTCGACAATGACGAGCTCGGCGCGGAGCGACTCCGGGTGACGGCAAGCGCGTAGGGCAAGGAGCGTGTGGCGCAGCGAGTCCGCGCGGTCGCGCGTACAGATGATGACCGAGGCGAGCGGAGGGTCAGCCACGGATCCGCAAGGCGATGAGACTCCGGACGAGACGAAGGGCGGCGCGGTGGTGTCCGGCGCTGCGGTAGCAGCGCATCGCTTCCCGCAGCTGGGCACGGGCTGCGGGGCGATCGCCGAGGGCCCGGAAGCGTTTGGCGTGCCATATCGCCGTCTCGGCGTAGAACAGCAGCGCGGCCCGCTGGATCCGCACTGCCGCCGCCGGAGGGCGATGGGCTCTGGCGATCGCGATCGCGCGGCGGATGTCGGCGATGTTTTCGCCCGTCCGCAGGAGTCGTGCGGTGTCCGAGCCCTGACGGCGTCGGTAGCAGGCGAGCGGCGCGTCCTCGTACCAGATCGGCCAGCGGGAGACGACGCGCTGCCACATCTCCCAGTCAGCGGCATGGACGAGCCGGGTATCGAAGCCACCCAGCGCCTCGTAGGCCACGCGGCGAACCACAATGGCGGGCGGCTGGATCCGGGACCACACCCCGAGGCGCTCCAGGTAGTCGGGAACAAGCCCGGAGGCGGTGGCCTCGCGCGGAAAGCGCTCGATCTCCCGGTCGTCGTCGTCGATGATGACGGTCTGGCAGAAGACGGCGCCGACGGTCGCCTCGGTGCGGATGGCCCGGGCGAACGCGTCGTAGAAGGGCGGGCGCACGAGATCGTCGCCATGCAGGATATGGATCCACTCGCCTCTGGCACGCTGCACGCAGGTGTTGAAGGTCGCCGTGGCGCCGAGGTTCCGCTCGTGCCGGTAGAGGGTGACGCGGGGAGCGAACTCGCGCACCACGGTCTCGGGATCGTCGCGAGGCGAGGCATCGTCGACCACCTCGATCTGCATCTCCCGCGGGCCTGGATCCTGCGCGAGGACGCTCGCGAGGGTCCGCCGGAGATACGGACCGCAGTCGTAGCTCGGGATCATCACCGACCAGAACGGGCGCGAGATGCCGGGAGGCACGCGCGCCACCGGCGGAACGACGGGCGTCAGAGGCGCGCGGTCCCCTTCATGCGTGCGGGTGATCGCGAAGCGCTGCACCGACAAAGAGCCCGTCGCGGATGGAGTCGGCGATGCCCTGAAAGATCCACCGCCCGTAGCGACCGACGGGGTAGATGTCGGAGGCCTCGAGCCTGGCCATGGCCTGCGCGCGCCACAGGGAGCCCGGCCACGACCAGGTGTAGGCGACGTCGATCCAGGTCGGATCGATGACCTCGGGCTCGGCGATGAACTGCCAGGCCTGGAGCTCCGCCACGACGGCACGCGCGTAGGCGGCTTCCTCGGTGGCACTGGGTCGCGAACCGCCGGCAAAGGCGCGTTCGACGTAGATGCTCACGCGATCCTGGCGACGTCGAGGCAGGAAAATCGGATCGACGTTGCTGTAGAAGCCGACACGATGGAATCCCGACTGTGTCCCGCAGTTGTAGAGCCAGTGATCGGGAGGACACTTGGCGCCCCGCACCGCGCCAATGTTCAGCACGAGCACCGAGGTGAACGGATCGGCGGGCGTCTCGAGCGCCACCCCGGCCATGGCGAGGGTGACGTGCAGCGGCAGGGTCGAGAGGATCCGGCGGTATGGTACGCTCGTCCCGTCGTCGAAATGCGCCTCGCGTGCTCCGAGGTCGATGCGCACGACACGCTTGCCATAGCGGACGTCAGCGCGTGCAGCGAGCCGTCGCGCCAGCTCGTCGAGCCCCGCTTCCGGATAGCGGAAGGTCACGTTGTAGCCGACCGGGGGTGCGGTGCCGGTGGCACCCTGCCGGACGAGGCGGAGGTCGACGGGGGACTTGTAAGCATCCTGGGGGGCGATCCGCTCGTGGAGCCCGGCGGTGTAGAGCTGGTGGAAGGGCTCGAAAAAGAGCGCGGAGAGGGTCGGTCCGAAGCTGGCCAGTAGCCAGTCTTTCATGGTTGTCCCCCCGCCGGGAGCGTGCTCCATCTCGGCGAGCGCCTGGCGTGCGGTGGGGGCATCGAGATGCCGGAGGTTGTTCTGCAGGGGATAGGGGACGTAGAGCTCCCGCTCGTGAAAGTAAACCGACGAGATGCGCCGCGAGGTCTTGCAGGGAGTCAAATCGTCGATCAGCCGGACCACGGCCGGATCGCCGCCAAAAATCCAGTGTCCGCCGCCGATCTCGAAGTGATAGGCATTGCCGTCCGCTGGCGGCGCGGGAAGTCGGCGCGTGTCGCCAGGGCGGACGTAGTACGAGGCGCAGATGCCGCCCGGCGTCTCAGCGGCCTCGAAAACCGGCAGGCCCGAGGCCATGCCGGCTGCGAGCCCCGTGACGCCTCCCCCGAGGATGATGCTCGTCGGCCCGGCCACCTGGCTCGCTCCTGCCTCGTGCGATCCCACCCTCAGCGCTTGCGCAACAGAAAGGTGTGGGCGGTGCCGGTCCAGAGCGGGGCGTCCTTGATCGGCTCGAATCCTGCGACGCGCGCGAGCTCGCGGACGGCCGAGACGGTGAGCAGCCACCACCAGGGGACGTAGTTGTCCAGCGTGAAATGGTGGAACTCGCGGTTGATGCCCCACATCGCTGCGTCCGACGCGCCCTGCCAGTATTCGCTATAGATGGCCTTGTCGCGTGCGCTCATCGCCGGGACGAACAGCGCCCCGCCTTCCGGAACGCTCAGGACACCATGGCGATTCTCGATGCGGAGAGGCATGACCGCGGAGGTCAGGACCAGATGCTCCCGGAGTCGCTCGCGAAGCCGTGCGAGGAAGGTGATCGGGCAGGGGACGTGGTAGAGCACGCCGGAACAGTGCACGACATCGAACGGGCCGACGGTCGCGGTCGTGGCGTCCGCCGAGATGCACTCCACGCCGGAGATGCCCGCACTGGCCATGCGCTCCTCGAAGCGCTGCCACCAGGGATCTCCTGGCGGCAGCACGTCGATCATGGTCAGCGACTTCGCCCCTGCCCGGGCGGCGATGGACACTTTCTCGTTCACCGTGCCCCAGAGCCCGCCGACCTCAGCAAAGCTTCGGCCCGAGACCACCTCCGCAACGAAGTCGTCGCGCACGTCGGCGCCGAGCCCGGAGTCGGTGGCTGGGTGCTGGCTGGCCTGGCGGCTCATCGGAATCGTCGGCGTGTACTCGCCCCGCGGCCGTGCGTCAACGGAGGGGGCTCAAGGATGCACGAGGGCTTCCGCGATCTGGGGTTGTGCTGCAGGCCCGTGCCCGGCCAGCCGTCCGGGAAAGCGTCGGGCCAGCCGCGCCGTGGTGGGGCGGTCCCAGGCCGCGAGCGCCCCGCGCGCCCGGAGATCGCTTTCGTGCCGCGAGACGATTCGCACAGCTTCGTCGAGCAGCGAGAGGTTGGGATTCAGGTAGGGATCGCCCCGTCGAAGCACTCTACCCCAGCGCTCCCACAGGCGAGTGAGGTCGTCGAGGGACCAGGGCTCGAGGAGGTCGCCGGGATACGGCATGGCGAGCGACGCGCGAAGCTCGGGGAGGTAGAGATGGCGGAGACCGGCGCGCTCCCGCAGGCGGAGAGCGAAGTCGAGATCGAAGCCGCGCACGGCGAAGCTGCCGTCGAATCCCCCATGGGCGAGCACCACATCGCGGCGCACGGCGAGGAGATGGGCGGGCAGTGCCGAAACTTCGTGCGGGAAGGCGATCCAGCCCCCGTAGCCAGGGTCGTCGGGGGCAGCGCCGTGGTGCCAGCGTCCCGCTGCTCCGGCGATGCCGAGCACGAGGCCCGCCGAGTGTAGCCGACCATCGGCGTAGCGGAGCTGTCCTCCGACGAGGCCGATCTCCGGATCGGCAAGGGAACGCTGAAGCACGTGTTCCCAGCCGCTTGTGGGACGGACCGCCGACGTCGTGACGACGAGCACGTCGCCGCGCGCCCGGGCAGCCAGGCGCGTAAGCTGAGCGCCGGGGGCGCCGGAGGGGGGGACGAACAGCACCTCGGTGGCGTTCGCCCACAGCGCCTGGATGTGCTGGGCGTGCGGCCCGGGGTGCGGGAGCACGAGCACCGAGCAGGAAAGCGGCGAAACCGCGCGATCGTCGCGCTCGCTGACGGCCGCGGAGGGAACACGGGCCGGCGGAGGTGGGGTGCGCCAGTGGTAGAGGACATCGGGGACGTGGGCGACGCGTGCCCTCGCCCCGACGGCACGGAGCAGGAGATCGTAATGGGGATCCACGCCGGGCTCGGTGCGAAACCCTCCCAGACGCTGGACCAGCGAGCGGCGAAGTAGGACGGGCCGCCCGATGTAGTCGACATGGCGAAGCCTGGTCGGAGAGAATGCGGGTTTGAAGCGCGGACGCGTGTGGCGACCGTCGTCGTCGACGAGGTCGTCATCGGCATAGACGATGTCGGCGCGCTCGCTCGCGGCCAGGAGGGCCTCCAGCGCATGCGGGGCGAGCTGATCGCCGGCCTTGACCACCAGGATCCAGGATCCTCGGGCGCTGCGCAGCGCCTGCTCCTCGGCGAGTGCCGATGCACCGTCTCGGGGCGCTATCGAGATGCGGGAATCGCGCCGGGAGAGCTCTGCACGCCAGGCAGGCCCTGTTGCCGTGGCGTCCGGATCGACGACCAGGATGAGCTCCCAGTGGCGATGGGTCTGACACTCAATGGAGGCGAGCGAGGCCTCGACTGCGCTCGTCCCACCCGGCCCGAGGTGCATGACGATCGACACGAGCGCGTCGGATCCGGCGGCAGTAGGGCGGCTCCCGACACTGCGGCGTCGCATCTCTCGCCAGGCCAGATAGCCGTCGGGATCGTCCTCGCGTGACCGTGAGGGCGGCGAGGCCATGGGCAGCCACCGCGGCTCGTTCGGGTCGCGGTGTGGCGCGGGGACCCGCAGCACCGCCGCTTCACTCGCACGCATGGGAGGAAAGGGGACGTGCATCTCCTGGCCCCAGGGCTGGCCAACATCGGGCCGGATGCCGATCTGCTCGAGAAGTGGCCGAGCTGCCTCCGGCGGGCGGCCAGGGGGAGGCGGCACGAGGAAGCGGCGATAGAGCAGGGCGCTGGCGACAGCGGCCAGAAACCCGGCGATGACATGCGCCGCGAGGGCCCACGGGCCGCAGGCGGCTGCGCGGTACAGAGCGCCGTCGTGAAAGAAGGCAGCACGGCGTCCACTGGCCGCCGCTGGCCGCCGCGGCTCCATGGCTGCATCGGTGACGGTGAGGTCGTAGCCCTGACGCCACATCCGCCAGCCGTCCTTGAGGGGGCCGAGCAGTCCGAGGGCTCGCCCGTGCACCCGCCGGAAGGCGGGTTTCTGTCGATAGATCCCGACCCGATGCGCATCGCAGAGCACGTCGATTTCGACGTCGTCGCCGGCGAGCGCACGGATGGCCTCGAGCGCGGCCATGTCGACGTCCTCGATGGTGATATCGAGGAGCACGCGGCGGATGCGGTGCGCACCAGACCAGCGACGGTCGAGTCGTCTCCGGGGCCCGGGGAACGCGACGGGTGTCCGCCAGGTGCCGAAGCGCCCGCGAAGCGCATCGCGCAGGGCCGAGTGGAGCGTCCGAGCGGTCTCGGCGTCGCCGATCAGCTTCGCGTACAGTGCACCCCGCAACAAGTAGAAAACCGTGGCGCGCACGACGCGTTCGCTTGCCGGCCCCTCCCGCAGCCGGGCGAGGAAGTAGAGGCCGTTGCGCTGGAAGTAGTAGAGGCGCATGGGGGCGAAGGGCTTGGCCCACGGGAAGTCGTGGCGGGCACGGGCCGTGGTGACGCAGGCTGCGCGCTTGCCGAAGGCCCGGCGCAAGCGGACGCTCCAGTCCACGTCGTCCGAGAAGATGAAGTAATTCCAGTCCATGACGCCGAGGCGCAAAATGGCGTCGGTGCGGACCATGAGGCAGCACGCGCTGGCGTAGTCGATGTCGAGCACAGGGGGGAGGTCGGGATCGACAGCAAATCGGTACCAGGCCTCGACCGGCCGATCGCAGGCGAAGTTCACGCCTCCCCCTGCCTCCTGCAGGGTGCCGGGCAGCGAGGCGATCTCGATCACCGGCGCGGCGAGCACGTAGTCGGGATGCGTGTCGAGAAAATCCGCGAGGCGGTCGATGCAGTCGTCGACAGGCAGGGCATCGTCGTCGATGAGGAGGATGTAGGGGGTGTTGGCGGACAGGGCTGCGAGAATCGCGCAGTCGAAGCCCCCGCAGCCGCCGAGGTTGGCGGGGCTGGCGAGCACGGAGACGTGCTCGAAGCGACCGACGAGTGCCTCCCGCGTTCCATCCGTGCTGGCGTTCTCCGTGACGAAGGTCGGCACCCCGAGCGCCTCGAGGCGCTCGAGCAGGGCGAGCACCGCATCGCGATGGTTGTAGGTCACCACTGCCGCAGCGACGCGGGAGCTCATGACAGGACCTCCCCGCGCCCCGCGCTCGGCGCAGCCGCGCAGGGTTGCTGGGTGCGCTGGGGGCGGCGACCCGCCTGCTGGTTGAACAGGAGGCGTGCGTACAGGTCCTCGAGAGACGCGAGGCTCTCGGCCGCATCATGGTGGCGCAGCACCTTCACCCGCTGTCGAGCCGCGAGCGAGCGCCGGCGTTCCGCGTCGAGGAGGAAGGGCCAGACGCGATCGGCGAGCGCCGGAGCGACGGGTACGCTGGGCGGCACCAGCTGCTCGGCCTCCAGGACCTCCGCCTGGGCGCCGACATCGGTGGAAAAGACGGGGGTGCCCATGGCCATCGCCTCGTAGGTCACGAGTGCCAGCCCCTCGTTCTCGGACGGCAGCACGAGGAGATCGGCGTCGCGATAAAGCGGGCGCGGATCCGCCTGGGCCTCGAGAAGGTGGATCGACTCCGCGACGGGCGAGGCCGCGATGGCCGCGCGGACGGCAGGCCGGAGATCGCCGCTGCCCGCAATCACGAAATGCAGTGGCTCGGGACCTCCCTCGTGCCGCCATGCCTGGCCGAGGAGCGTGGCAAGATCGACGAACTCGAGCGGCCGTTTCTGCGTTGTCAGGCGTCCGAGGAAGGCGACGACCAGCGCATCCTCGGAAATACCGCAGCGGGCGCGGATGCGGCCGCGTGCCACCGCGGCGGGATCGAAATGGCGGGTATCCACGTTGATGCGGATGAGATCGATCCGCTCCGGGGGGACGAACCACCGCTGGCGGAGAAAGCGACGAAGCTGGTCGCTGATCACGTGGTGGTGGTCGATGAACACACCGAAATTCGCCATGACCCACTCGGGATAGCCTCCCGAGTGCGGTGGCAATTCGAGGATGTGGAGGGTGTGCAGCACGATGAGCTCGGGGTAGAAGCGACGGAGATGGAAGAGGGATTCGTAGACGCGCGGCGCGTGGTGCAGGTGCAGGAGCCGGATGCCTCGAGAGCGGACGAAGTGCTCGCAGAAGATGCCGATCATCCATGGCGGCAGAAAGGTCGGGAGGTGGACGATCTCCTCGACCGCGTCGCGGATCTCGCTCGCCCAGGCATTCTCTGCGGGAACATCGGTGGTGACGTGGATGGCGTAGCGGTCCTTCGGTAGGGCCCGGATGAGGTCGATGGCGAAGCGCTCGGCACCACCGAGCTCGAGCCAGTGCATGGCCATCCACACGGGAATGCGCTCCGGGCTGCGACTGAGCGTCACGTCGATCCGCGGACGGATGAAGGGAGGCTGCCAGTCGCGCTGTCGGGCAAGCGGCAGCTCCGTGGCGGGCTGCGGGGCGGGCCCGGTGCTTAGGACCGTCCGGACGCGGAGTGCCTGGCGCTTCAGCCATGCCCACTGACCGGGCGTCAGGTGAGAACGCAGCCGCGCGAGCGCTCGCGTCATGCGCGGTGGGGGTGGATCCGAATCGATGCTCTGCGGGACGACGACCGATCGCTCCGCGAGCAGGGCACGAGAAAAGCACTGTACTGTACGCACGAGGTCGCCGGGAGGATCCGTAGCGGCGAGCCCTTCAGCCTGCGCCAGGGCCGCAGCGGCCTCGGGTCGGCAGAGGGCCAGATAGCCAGCGGTCATGGCGGTGCGAAGGGCGACGGAGCTGGCGGCCACGATCCGGAGCGGCTCGCGAGGGTAGAGACTGGCGTAGAGGGGATAGACGATGGCGTCGCAATCCGGGCGACCGAGGAGGCCCCAGAGCAGCTGCTCGAGCAACGTCCGGTCGAGGGTCGGGGGCACCGACGCCGGAAGTTGTCGGTGCAGCAGCACGAAATCCTGCGGCGTCGGCACCTCCCGCCGCGGGACGGACTGTGTGGCCAGAAATCGAGCCCAGGCCTCGCACGGGGGAACGATCCAGGTCCAGCTGTGGATGGGCTCGTTTGGCCAGGAGGGAGATCGCACCGGGTTCTCGAGTACCGACACCACGCAGCCCGCACAGCAGGCGCCGAGGGGTCGGTAGCAAAGCGGGCGGAGCCGAGCAATTGCAACCCCCCGCGCGGCTCCGGACGGACACACGGGTGGTTGCGAGTCATGCGGGCGGCCGCCACGCTGCTCGACGAGGGGCGGCGCGAGGGTGGAGGCATGGCGGGATGGATCTGGCACGGTGGGAGGGCGGCAGGATGGGCCGGCGCGTGGATCCTGCTTGGCGCGGGGACGGCGTTCGCGACCCTTATTCCGGGGTCGAAGCGCGCGTATCAGGACTGCCTCGTGCAGGCGGAGATCACCGATGTCGCCGGGCCGGGACCAGCGGTCACCTGTACGGACGGGGACAGCTGCGACCGTGACGGGCTCTGCCCGAACGCGCTGTGCCGTTTCCGCGTGCGCATGTGCGTGGGGTACGGTGGGGTCCCGGCATGCACTCCCGGTCCCGTGCGGCAGCTCCGAGGACGCTTTCGGGTGGGTCGGAGCCGCGGGGTGTTGCCCGTTCCTGCGGATCTCTCGCAGCCGGGGTGCGGGGCCTTCGTCGAGCTGGATGTGCCCGGGAGAGCGACGAGCGGAAAACGCCGAAGGCGTGGGCGGACGGCGAAGCTGGCGCTCGTCGCGCTCGCTGATCAGGGGGTAGACCGTGATCGTATTGTCTTGAGCTGCCGGCTGCGCCAGGGCAGCTGTCCAGCCGGCGGAGGGCAGCGGGACCCTGACCCGGTGACGCCCGACCATCCGGTGTGGTTCGCGACGCGAGGGCAGGTTCTCGTCGACGGGCGGGTGGACGAGCCGGTGTGGACCCAGGCGCCGCGGATCATGCGCACCCAGGCGGCCCGTGACGACGGCCCCGTGAGCGTTCGCGCGGCATGGTCGCCCGAGGGCCTGTATGTCGCTGCCTTGGTCAGCGATCGTAACCTGTGGGCGGACGGCCAGGGCGAGGGACGGGGGTCGCCCTGGGAGGTCGAAAGTGACGATTCGTTCACGGTGTATGTCGACCCCGACGAATCTCGGGACGAGTACTTCCAGGCGACGGACCGAGGTTTCGGGGTCAATCTCGGCAACCCCGACACACCCGTTTCGGGAAGCGGTCTTGTCCGCCGCTGCAAGTACGTGCAGGGCGACGGTGCGCTCGGCGCTCCCGGTGTCGTGCCCTGCGACGAGAACGGCGGGGACTTCCTGGCGCGGACGGGAATTCGCTGGGCGACGACAGTCCGGGGGACCGTCAACGATGCGAGCGACCGAGACGAGGGATGGGCAACCGAGATCTTCCTGCCCTGGGCCACGCTGGGGGTCGCCAGCCCTGCCCACGGGACCACGTTCGGGCTGAACTTCGACGTGATCTTCGACAACGATGGTGGCGAGCGGCACTTCGTCGCCAACAATACAGGCCCCGATCGCTTTCTCCTCCCCGCGTTCGTGGATGACCACATCCAGGGGGCCTACAGCAGCTTCACCGACTCGCTGTCCGGTCTGCGCGGCCCCGTGAACTATGCCACGCTCATGCTGGTCGATCCCGACAGCGAAGAGCGACCGGCTCCCATCGTCGATCTGGCGGTCGAGGGGGCCTCGGCCTATGGAGCGCGACTCCGCTTCACGGCGCCCGCCGGTACCGGCTTGGGGGCCGGGCACGTTGCTGGTTATGCGATCCGGGTTGCCCACACCGCGGTAACGAACGAGGCGGAGTGGTCGGCAGCGACGCCCGTCGCGCAGCGGTATCGACCGCGGCGGGCCGGCCTCCCAGAAGTGTTGCGACTCACGGGGCTTCAGCCCTCGACGACCTACAACGTCGTAGTGCGGGCAGTCGACGTGCTGGGGCGTCCGGGCCCCCTGTCCAACGTGGCGACGGTCACCACCACGGCGCGGCGGCACCCGGGCGATCGCGGGCGCATCGTGCCGTCGCCGGATGGAGCCGGGCTCGAGTTCGAAGACGGGAGCCCCTTCGTGTCTGTCGGGGAGATTCTCGGTATGGGGTGGGGGTGGTATCGGAATCTGTACCCCGGAGACATCTGGGATCCCGTCAATCAGCGTTTCCAGAATTACCGGGTGACGCCGAGCTTCGAGGGTCCTGTCGGTCCGCACCTCGACGCGCTGGCCGAGGCGGGAGTCAACACTTTGCGCGTGAATCTCGAGCGGCTCGGCATGGATCAACGAGGGAATCCCGAGATGCCCCGCGGTCGATACTGGCTCGAGTTTCCCCCGGGCGTCTTCAACCCGGACATGCGACAGTTCGTCCTCGATCTGCTGGCCGAGGCTGGGCAGCGCGGCATCTATCTGATCTTTTCGCTGATGGACACGTACTACTGGCCAGCGGAGTTTCAGGCGACCCCGTGGTGGCGAGGGGCAGGAGGACCGTTGGACGACCTGAACGATTTCTTCCAGGTGCCTGGCACGCTCGAGATGGCGAAGCGGCGGGTCGACACGGTGCTTGGCTGGGTTCGGGAGAGCCCCTTCGCCGAGTATCTCCTCGGCTGGGACGGGCTCATCGAATGGGACACGCACTGGACGCGGAACGCCGAGGGCGACGGAGAGGCCGGGCGGGAGTCCGAGATGCGGCGGCGTGCCATCTGGGTTCGCGAGCTGCAGACGCATATCCGGACGGTCGATCCGGATCGCCTGGTGTTCTCGACGGCCACCAGGCTGGATCCGCGCGGGCCGAGCGCGCGGCTCAGCTTCTACGACCGCTCGGCCGATGTGGTGTCACCCCATTTCTATTCGATGTGGAACGAGGAGCCGATCAACGCACCCGTGGCGGACGTGGCGCCCTACGCGGCCGCCGAGCACGTACGGCGCTCCGCGTACTGGCTGACCCATCGCAGCGACACCCGCCCGCTCATGAACGACGAATGGGGGATGACGCCGCATCTGTGGCCCGGCGGCGTCGGCATCTATCAGCCGGGATTTACCCAGGAGGACGACGAGCGGCTGTTTCGCGCGATGTCGTGGAGCGGCCTGGCGGCCGGGCAAGCGGGTCAAGCCCGCCGCATCACCGGCGACGAGCTGGCCGCCGCGTACAATGCGCTCACGCCCGTCATGCGTGCAGTCCAGCGCGCGATGGCGACGTTCGCGGCGCGCTCGGTGATCGCCCCATGGCTCGGACGGATGCTCCCCGAGCCGCTGGTGAGTCGGGTCGCCGCGACAAGCGCGACGGCGGCGCTCGAGGCCTGGGGATGCGCCGATGGGGGACGGGGGCTCGTCTACGTGCTCCAGGATCTCAACCGCACCCAGGGAGCGGTCGGCGATGCCCAGCTCCGCGTCAGTGGCCTGCCCGCCGACACGGCGATGCGCGTCGAGGTCTGGTCGACGAGCGGCGCGAGCGAGAGCCCGCTGGCGGCGGTGTCGACGGCAACGGTGGGCGACGTGCTCGTGCTCCCCCTGCCAGCGTTCGAGGAGGACGTCGTCGTGGCCTTCGTGGCCGGCTGACGGGACGCGGTCCAGCCTGGCGGGCGAGTTGCCGCCGACAAGCCGGCAGGCTACACGCTCGATAGGCGTGCGTGGTGATTCTCGACGAAGCGGTCACGATGGCGCCCGTGTCACCGCCGCACCGCGGACGTTTTATCTGATCGCGGCGGCAGGCATCCCCAACTTCGGAGACGATGCCATCGCGCGCTACTGGATTGCCTACCTTCGGACGCGGTATCCGGGATGCCGGATCGTGCTCGACGCCTGCGATGCCAGCATCGCCGCCATGCTGCATCCGTCGGCCGTGTGTGTCGACCACGTCTGGCGACTCGCCGAGCAGGCCGATCCGAGCCAGCCGGCGGAGCTGCGGCAGCAGTTGCGGGCTCGCTGGAGCGCCGAGGCGCCGCTGCCCATGCGGGAACGGCAGCTCCTCGACTGCGCGCGCACCGCCACTGCGATGCACGTGCTCGGCGGGGGGTACATCAACGACCTCTGGTCGTGGAACCGCAACCTTCTCGCCGTGTGCGCGGCCCTGGCCGACGTCCAGGGAACGCGGGTGTTCGCGACCGGCCTCGGCCTCGAGCCCATCGCTCCGGAAAGCGCAGCCCAGCTTGCCGCGCTGCTCGATGCCTTGAGCCACATCGATCTGCGCGACATGGCATCGCTCCGCGCGCTGCAGCCCCATCTCGCGCCCGAGGTCGGCAGTCGCCTCAGCTGTCTCGGCGACGACCTCCTGCAGGAGGACGTGACGAAGCTTGTGGTGCTCGAAGATGCCCCGCCCCGCATGCACCTGTGCGTCCAGGACGAGTTTTTCGGCGAGCGAGCGACGGCCGAACAGCTCCGGCAGTGGCTGCTTGGGGAGGTGCTCGCGTTCCGTCGCGCCTGGCCGGATGCGCAGGTGGTGTGCTGGGAGCTTCGTCCCGTGTCCGATGCGAGGATCTTTGCCTGGCTTCGAGGCATGGTCCCCGGCGTGGTCCTAGTGCCGTTCGAGCAGCTATGGACGGAGGGGTTCGCGTTCGGGCGAGAGGATCATCTGCTGTCCTCGCGCTTTCATTTTCAGCTCGTTGCAGCCGCAGCAGGGCTCTGCGGCACGGCGATCAGCTGGAGCGGGTACTACGACACCAAGCTGGGCTCGTTGCGGGCCTTCAGTCGCTGGACCATTTACCACCTGGGCGGCGAGGAGGCGGTGCGGGTGCGCTTCGTCGAGCCCCCGATCGCTCCGGAGCGTGCCGAGGCGATCGGCAAGCGCAAGCAGGCCCTCGTTGCGAGCGTGCTCTATCCCTCCGTGGCCAGGCGCGCGACCCCGGCGGAGTGTCTACGAGGCGGCCTGTACCGGCTCTTCCGCGGACGGTGAGCGGTAGCGGCTGATGACCTCCGCCGCGGGTCCGTCGGCCACGAGGCGACCGCCGTCGAGCCACAGCACCCGGGTACAGAGCTGGCGTACCAGGTCCAGGGAGTGGGAGACGAGCACGAGCGTCGTGCCGCAAGCCCGGAAGCCGTGGAAGCGCTCCAGGCAGCGCTCCTGGAACGCCAGGTCGCCGACGGCGAGGACCTCGTCGACGAGCAGGATGTCGGGCTCGACGTCGGTGGCCACGGCGAAACCGAGGCGAGCGACCATGCCGGAGGAGTACGTGCGAACGGGGGCATCGATGAACGCCTCGAGCTCGGCGAATTCCACGATGCGCGCGAAGCGGCGCTCCATGTCGCGGCGAGAGCGACCGAGAATCGCGCCGTTGAGGAAGATGTTCTCGCGCCCCGACAGCTCGGGGTCGAATCCCGCGCCGAGCTCGAGCAGGGGGGCGAGTGTGCCGTGGACACGCACCGTGCCTGTGGTTGGCCGCAGGACCCGCGCAATGACCTTGAGGAAGGTCGACTTGCCCGCCCCGTTGCGACCGATCACGCCGACGGACTCGCCGCGGTGGATCGCGCAGCTCACCTGAGCAAGCGCCTCGAGCTCGTCGAAGCGAATGCGGCCGCGCAGCCAATTGATGGCGAACTCCTTCAGCGTCCGCACCCGGTCGCGCGGCAGGCGAAAACGGACGGTCACGTCCGAGAGCTCGAGCGCCAGCATCGATCGCAGCTCAGATGTGGTAGGCGACTCGATCGCTGTAATGTTGGAATGTCACCCAGCCGACGACGAGGGCGGTCGCAGCGGCAGTCGCCGCGGCGAGCAGCGTGCCGGTGTCCGGCAGCGTGCCGCTGTAGATGGGTGCCCGGAAAGTCTCGACAAAATGGGTCATCGGATTGGCCGTGACGAGCACGCGGTACTCGGGCGGCACGATCTCGAGAGGGTAGAAGATCGGGGTGAGATACATCCAGGCGACGAGCACGACCTGGTAGATCTGCGCGATGTCGGCGAAGAGCACGCACAGGGGAGCGAGCAGGAGGGACACGCCGAGGGCGAACGCGGCCGCGAGGAGCAGGGCGACCGGCAGAAACATTAGGTGGATAGAAAAGCTGTGACCCTCGACCAGCATGAGGAGGGCGAGCGGGACGAGGGAGAGCGCCAGGTTGATCAGACCGGACAGCACGGTGGCGAGCACGAGGACGGCCTTGGGCAGGTAGATCTTGCGCAACAGGGGGGCATACCCGACGAAGCACGCAGTCGACCACGACGTCGCCTGCGCGAAGAAATTCCACAGGAGGAAGCCGCAGAGGAAGTAGATCGGGAAATGGGCGATGGAGAAGCGGAGGAAGTGGGCGAAGACGAGGGTGAAGACCATCATCATGAGCAGCGGATTCAGCATCGTCCAGGCGACACCTAGGGCCGATCGCCTGTACCGGATCTTCACGTCCCGCGCGACGAGGTTCCGCAACAGGCTCCGGTACTGGATGATCTCGCGTATCGCCGTGCCCATCGTGGCTCGCCGACCGATGGGTTACCAGACGATGACGCGGCGAGCAAATCGGGGAACGGCAGCCGAGCGTCAGGTTGTCCCAGGGGCCCATGCTTGGTTTGAGGGCGCCCATAGCGAGCTACACGACGACGACCGTTCCGGGGGGAGACGCGATCCGTGCCAGGCACGACAGCCGGCTCGAGGTCCCCGATCGGCCTATCCTCCCGTGCATCGAAGGCGACGGCAAGGGACCCGACATCTGGCGCGCTAGCCGCGCGGTGCTCGACGCGGCCGTGCGCAAGGTATGCGGGGGGAAGCGCGAAATCGCTTGGATGGAGGTATTCGCCGGCGACAAAGCCTTCGATCGCTTCGGCGATTGGCTGCCGGAAGACACGGTCCGGGCGTTCCAGGACTTCCTGGTCGGTATCAAAGGCCCGCTGACGAGCCCTGTCGGGGGGATTCGCTCGCTGAACGTGAGCTTCGCCAGGTCCTCGATCTCGATAGATCCGGTTCCCCGCGACGAGGGGGATCGGCGTGAAGCCCGTGTCGCGCGAGGGGACCGAGCGGGTCGTCACCGAGCGCGAGACCGGGATCCTCGGGAACGCAGGTCGGAGGCATCGGGATCGCGCCGGCCGGCAACATTGACGAGGCGACGGGATGCGCCATCTTCGAAGCGACGCACGGGATCGCGGCGAAGTACGCCAATTTCGACAAGGTGAACCCCGGCTCGGGCGACATGATGCTGCGACATCTGGGCCGGCACGAGGCGGCCGGACTGGTTGTCAAGGGCATTGGGGGGCCACGCTGGTGTCCTGCGCCGGCTTCGGGCGCGCCATCGTGGAGCACGTCGGAACGGGCGCCTCGGGCGGTGGCCGTTTCTTGCGACGGGTCACGGTTTGCGATTTGAACAGGGCGCGGCCCGCGCGGCCGTTCGACCAGGAGAGGAGTAACGCGGCATGGCACGAAAGAAGATCGGGCTCGTCGGTGCCGGGATGATCGGCGGAACCCTGGCGCATCTCTGCGCGCTGAAAGGGTTGGGTGACGTCGTGCTGTACGACGTCGTCGAGGGATTGCCCCAGGGCAAGGCACTCGACCTCGCCGCCGCAGCGCCCATCGAGGGTTTCGACTGCCGGATCGCGGGAACCAACGACTACAAGGATCTCGCGGGAGCCGATGTCTGCATTGTCACGGCCGGCGTGCCCCGCAAGCCCGGCATGAGCCGCGATGACCTGCTCGGCATCAACGCGAAGATCATCAAGACGGTCGCGGCGGGCATCCGACAGCATGCGCCGGGAGCTTTCGTCATCGTGGTCTCGAATCCGCTCGACGCCATGGTGACCTTGATGAAGCGCGAGACTGGCTTTCCGAAAGAGCGTGTCGTGGGTATGGCTGGCGTGCTCGATTCCGGGCGATATCGGACCTTTCTCGCCTGGGAGCTGGGCGTCTCGGTGCAGAGCGTGCAGGCGATGGTGCTCGGCGGGCACGGCGACGACATGGTGCCGATCCGCAGTCACACCACGGTCAACGGGATCCCCGTGGCCTCGCTCGTGGCCGCCGACCGGCTCGAGGCCATCGAGCAGCGCGTGCGCGGTGCGGGAGGAGAGGTGGTCGCGCTGCTGAAGACGGGCTCGGCGTTCTATTCTCCTGCGCATGCGGCGATCGTGATGGCGGAGGCGTATCTGCGGGACACGAAGCAGATCCTGCCGTGCGCGGCCTGGCTCGAGGGCGAGTACGGCCTGCGCGATCTCTACGTGGGCGTGCCGGTGCAGATCGGCGCCGGTGGGGTCGAGCGCGTGCTGGAGATTCAGCTCACCGCAGCGGAGCGGGCGGCGCTCGAGGTGTCTGCCGCGCACGTGCGCGAGCTGGTCGAGGCCACGGAGAAGGTGCTGGCGAACGCATGAACATCCACGAGCACCAGGCAAAGGAGGTCTTGCGACGCTACGGTGTCGCGGTCCTGGAGGGTCGGGCCTGCTTCACGGCCGACGAGGCCGTGGCCGCCGCCGACACGCTTGGCTACCCCTGCGTGGTCAAGGCGCAGATCCACGCCGGCGGCCGCGGGAAGGCCGGTGGCGTGCAGGTGGTGCGGGATGCCGCAGCCGCGCGGCGGGCCGCGGAGAGCCTGCTCGGCCGGCCACTGGTCACGCACCAGACCGGACCGCAGGGACGCATCGTCCGGCGGCTGTACGTCGAGCGGGGGTGCGAGATCGCGCGCGAGCTCTACCTGGGCATGCTCGTGGATCGCGGCCCCGGCCGCGTCGTGGTGATGGCGTCCACGGAAGGCGGGGTCGAGATCGAGGAGATCGCCGCGCGAACGCCCGAGAAGATCCTGCGCGAGACCATCGACCCGGCGGTGGGCCTGGCACCGTACCAGGCCCGGCGTCTTGCCTTCGGGCTCGGTCTCGGTGCCAAGGCGCAGCTCGGGCAGGCGACAGCGTTCTTGACGGGACTCTACCGGGCCTTCGTGGACTGTGACGCCTCGTTGATCGAGGTCAACCCCTTGGTGGTGACGAAAGGCGGCGATGTCGTCGCCCTCGATGCCAAGGTGGCCTTCGACGACAATGCGCTCTTTCGCCATACCGACCTGCGCGAGCTGCGCGACCCCACGGAGGAGGATCCGCGCGAGCGGGAAGCCGCGAAGTTCGATCTGAGCTACATCGCGCTCGACGGGAACATCGGCTGCATGGTCAACGGTGCCGGCCTGGCGATGTCGACCATGGACGCGATCAAGTACGCCGGCGGCAATCCGGCGAACTTTCTCGACGTGGGAGGCGGAGCGAACACCGAGAAGGTCAAGGCAGCCTTCCGCATCCTGCTGGCCGACGCCTCGGTCCGGGCGATCTTCATCAACATCTTCGGTGGCATCCTGCGCTGTGACGTGCTGGCTGAGGGCGTCGTGCAGGCGGCCCGGGAGGTGGCCCTGACCGTCCCCCTCGTCGTGCGCATGGAAGGGACGAATGTGGAGCAGGGGAAGCGCATTCTCGCGGAGTCCGGACTCGACATCGTCGCTGCGGCAGACATGCGGGACGGAGCGGAGAAAGTCGTGGCGGCAGCGGGGAGGGCAGCATGAGCGTTCTGGTCGACCGGACCACGCGCGTCCTCACGCAGGGCATCACGGGGGCGACCGGGCAGCTGCACACCCGGCTGTGTCGCGAGTATGGGTCGCAGATGGTGGCCGGGGTCACGCCGGGCCGCGGGGGGACGGACTTCGAAGGGATCCCTGTCTTCGATACGGTCGCGCAGGCGGTCGCCGCCACGGGCGCGAACGCCTCCGTGATCTACGTCCCCCCGGCTGGTGCGGCGGACGCGATCCTGGAGGCCGCGGATGCGGGTATACCGCTCGTCGTCTGCATCACCGAGGGCGTGCCGGTCCTCGACATGGTCAAGGTGAAACGTGCCCTGGAGGGGACGGGCACCCGGCTGATCGGTCCGAATTGCCCCGGGATCATTACGCCTGGCGAGTGCAAGATCGGGATCATGCCGGGCTACATCCATACGCCGGGGCGCGTCGGTGTCGTCTCACGCTCGGGAACGTTGACCTACGAGGCCGTGTTCCAGCTGACGAACCTCGGGATCGGTCAATCCACGTGCATCGGGATCGGAGGCGATCCGATCATCGGGACCGGCTTCATCGATGCCCTGCGCCTCTTCGAAGCGGATCCGGGAACCGATGCCGTCATCCTGATCGGCGAGATCGGCGGCAGCGCCGAGGAGGAGGCTGCCGCGTTTATCCGGGCGCAGGTCGAGAAGCCGGTGGTGGGGTTCATCGCTGGCCAGACCGCGCCACCTGGGCGTCGCATGGGGCATGCCGGGGCCATCATCGCCGGAGGCAAGGGGACGGCGCGCGAAAAGATCGCGGCCCTGGAGGCTGCGGGTGTCACGATGGCGCCGACGCCGGCGGATCTCGGACGGACCATGCGCGACGTTTTACGAAAGGCAGGGAAGCTACCGTGAGCGAACGGACGCTCTTCATCGTCAAGCCGGATGCCATCCGCCGGCGCGCGCTGGGGAAGATCCTCGCGATGATCGAGGCGCACGAGTTCACGATCGTCGCTGGTCGCATGATGCAGCTCTCCGAAGATGCGGCACGGCGGTTCTACTGGGTGCATCGCGAGCGCCCCTTCTACGGGGATCTGGTCCGGTTCATGACCTCCGGGCCCGTGTTCGTTGGCGTGCTCGAGGGCGAAGGAGCCGTGACGCGGTGGCGCGAGCTCATGGGGCCCACGGATGCCACCAAGGCCCCCAAAGGGACGATTCGCGGCGAATTCGGGACCGACGTGGAGCAGAACGCCGTCCACGGCTCGGACGCCCTCGAGACCGCCCGGGCCGAGATCGCCTTCTTCTTTCCGGCGCTGGACATCCCGGGGGCGACGGCGACGCCCTGAGCGGCGGTGCGGCCGTGCTGGGGGCGGGAGCCTGATGCTCGCCGCGGTGGCGCTGGCGACCCCGGGCGGCGGCGCCGAGGCTCCACTCGCGGGTCGCGTCGCCGTGCGCTAGAGCGGGAGCGATGGAGGCGCTCGAGGCTCGGGAGGATGCCTGCGGCGAGGCGCCGCTGGGCATGGACGAGCGCGGTGGCCAGAGGCCGCTGCGCGACCTCGCGGAGGTGCGTCTCGCCGAGCTGCAGGCCTGGTGCGTCGCCGTCGGCGAGACCCGCTGGCGGGCGGCGCAGGTGCTCCGCTGGGTTCACCGTGGAGGGGCCCGCAGCGTGGAGGCCATGACGGACGTGTCCCGGGCGTGTCGGGCCAAGCTGGCGGCGGCGTTCACCATCGACGTCCTGGAGCCGGTGGCGGTCGAGGAGGCGCAGGACGGCACGCGGAAGCTGCTGTTCCAGCTCGGGCCGCTCCATGGGCGGCGCGCTGCGGTCGAGACCGTGCTGATTCCGCAGCTCGACCGTCCGGAGGCGGCCCGCGATCGCCTGACCCTCTGCGTGTCGAGCCAGGCGGGGTGCGGGATGGGGTGTGCGTTCTGCGCCACGGCCCGGCTCGGCCTCGTGCGCAATCTTCGTGCGGGGGAGATCGTCGGCCAGGTTCGAGCTGGCATGGCCGCAGCGGCTCCACGGCAGGTCACGAACATCGTGCTCATGGGGATGGGCGAGCCGCTCGCGAACTACGATGCCGTGGTTCGTGCGCTCGACGTGCTCACTGCACCATGGGGATACGGGATCTCGCCACGACGCATCACGGTTTCGACGGTCGGGATTGCGCCGGCGATCCCGCGATTCATCGCCGAAACGCGCGTGAATCTGGCCGTGTCGCTGCATGCCCCGACCGATGCCCAGCGGCAGCACCTCGTCCCGGCGAGTCGGCGGTACGGCCTGGAGGCCGTGCTGGCGGCCTGCCGTGCCGTGCCGCTGCGGCGGCGGCAGCGGATCACCTTCGAGTACGTCATGTTGGCCGGGGAAAACGACGGCGAGGCCGATGCACGAGCGCTCGCCGGCCTGCTGCGCGGATTGCGCGCCAAGGTGAACCTGATTCCCTTCAACACCTTTCCCGGGAGCACGCTCCGCCCCAGCCCGCGGACGAGAATTCTGCGCTTCCAGGAGATCCTGCGTCAGCACCACCTCCAGGCCACGATCCGGGAAAGCCGCGGCCAGGATATCCAGGCAGCGTGCGGCCAGCTGGCTGCCGCGCAAGCGGCCACTTAGTGGCGGGCATCGGCGTCATCATCAACCCGCACGCCAAGGGCAACCGCGTGGTCGCTGCCGAGCGCGAGGCGCGGATGGCTCGCATCGTGGGATCTCTCGGGCTCGTGCGGGTCACCGAGACGCTCGAGGCGCTCGACCAGGCTGTGCGGGAGTTCCGCGACCGCGAGATCGACATCCTGGCGATCTGCGGTGGCGACGGGAGCGATCACTGCACGCTCACGGCCCTCGGCCGCGTGTGGGGAGATCGCCCGCTGCCGCCGCTCTTGCCGCTGCGGGCAGGATCCATCAACTACGTCGCGGATGTCGCCGGCTGGCGCCGGGGTTCTCCCGAACACGGCCTGGCTGCGATCGTGCGCGACTACCGCCGCGGGATCGCTCCAGTCACCACCGAGCGCGACCTGCTGCGGGTCAACGGCAGCGAGCTCGGGTTCTTGCTGAGCTTCGGGACCGCGGTCAACTATCTGCGCGCCTACTACGCGCTGCCGCGGCAGGGACCGTGGGCGGCCAGCAAGCTCCTGGCGCGGCTCATCGCCTCGGCGCTTGCGGGGACGCATCTCGCACGGGGCGTCTTTCAGGCGGTCGAGGGTGATATCGAATGCGACGACGAGGTCCTGCCGTTTCGCCGCTTCACCTTCTTCTTCGCGGGGACGATCGAGCAGATCGCCCTCGGCTTCAAGCCGACCTACCTGGCGAACCGCAAGCCGGGCTTCATGCACGTGGTCGGCGGGCCCATCGCCGCGACGCGTCTGATCCGGCGGGCCGTCCGCATCTACCGCGGCTTCCCCACGGGGGAACCCGACCTCTACGACTCCATCGGGCGCCGACTGGCGATCCGCTTTGCCCGCCCGACGCATATCATGCTGGACGGCGACATTCTCGAGCCGGTGGAGCGCGTGGAGGTGGATGTGCCGCGACGGGTCGCGCTCATCGCGAGCTGAGCGCGCGTTGCCTTGCATCGGAACGGCTTTTCTCGACTATGCGGGGCCATGAGCGAGCGTGTCCTCGGCGTGATCGGGGGGAGCGGTCTGTACGAGCTCCCCGGCCTGAGCGGCGTCGAACGGCTGCGCGTCACGACGCCGTTCGGCGAGCCCTCCGACGAGCTGGTCCGGGGGCGGCTCGGGTCGACCCGGCTGGTGTTCCTGCCGCGCCACGGTCGAGGGCATCGCCTGCTCCCGTCAGAGCTGCCCTTTCGGGCCAATATTTGGGCCCTCAAGTCGCTCGGGGTGGATGCGGTCGTGGCCGTGAGCGCGGTCGGAAGCCTGCGCGAGGAGATCGCTCCTGGCCACGTCGTCGTTCCCGACCAGTTCATCGACCGGACCTACGGTCGGTCCGCCGAGAGCACGTTCTTCGGCCGGGGGGTCGTGGCCCACGTGCAGTTCGCCGACCCGGTGTGCCCGGTGCTCTCTAGGGCGCTTGCAACCGCCGCGCGCGAGGCAGGAGCGACAGTCCACGAAGGCGGAACCTACCTCTGCATGGAGGGGCCGGCCTTCTCGACTCGGGCCGAGTCGGAGCTCTATCGCCGGTGGGGTGCGCACGTCATCGGCATGACCAACCTCCAGGAGGCCAAGCTCGCCCGCGAAGCCGAGTTATGCTTCGCGACGATGGCGCTCGCCACGGACTACGACTGCTGGCATCCGCACCACGACGACGTGCAGATCGACGAGATCCTGCGCGTGCTGGCGGCGAATGTCGGCCTGGCACGCCGGACCGTGATCGGCCTCGCCGAACGGCTGCCGGCGCGGGACGGGTGTCCGTGCCCGACGGCCCTGGCGCATGCCATCGTCACCGATCGCGCCGCGATTCCGGAGGACATCAAGCGCGCCCTCGCGCTCGTGGCCGGGAGGTACCTGTGAGCGATGCTATCGCCGTGGTGGGCTCGGTGGCCTTCGATACGATCGAGACGCCAGCCGGTCGTGCAGAGGAGGAGCTCGGCGGCTCTGCGACCCACTTTGCGGTGGCAGCGAGCTTCTTTACGGGGGTGCATCTGGTGGCGCCCGTGGGCGACGATTTCCCGGTCTCGGCCCGGCAGTACCTCGCTGGCCGTGGAATCGATATCGGCGGGCTCGAACAGCGTCCCGGTCGGACCTTCCGCTGGCACGGGCGCTACCACGAGGACATCAATCGTCGGGACACGCTGCGCCTCGATCTGGGCGTGTTCGCGGATTTTCGCCCGACCGTCGGGCCGGCGGTTCGACAGGCGCCGATCGTCTTTCTGGGGAACATCGACCCGCGGCTCCAGGAGGCGGTGCTGGCGCAGTTCGCGGCGCCAGCCCTGATCGGCTTGGACACCATGAACCACTGGATCGAGACGGCGCGCGACGCGCTCGAAGCGCTGCTGCCGCGCATCGACCTGCTGGTGCTGAACGATGAAGAGGCGCGGATGCTTGCCGGGGCGAACAACGTGCCCCGGGCCGCGCGGCGTATTCTCGGCATGGGCTGCAAAAGCGTGCTCGTCAAGCGCGGCGAATACGGCGCGATCCTGTTCTCGCCGGCATCGGTCTTCGCGGTGCCGGCCTATCCCCTCGAGGAGGTCTTCGATCCGACGGGCGCGGGAGACACCTTCGCCGGAGGGCTGTTCGGGTGGCTCGCAGCGACCGGGGATCGGTCGGAGGCGAATCTGCGCCGGGGCATCGTCTACGGGAGCGTGCTCGCGTCCTTCGTGGTCGAAGACTTCGGAGGCCGCAGACTCGAGCGGCTGCAGCGGGAGGACATCGATCGCCGCTATCGCCAGTTCGTGGCCTTGACCGAGTTCTGATGGCGGATGTCCCCACCTTGTCGGTCGTCCTGCCGGTCTTCGACGAGCGGGAGTGCCTGGCGCCGCTCCTCGAGGAGCTCGGCCGTGTACTCGACAGCTTGCAGTGTACGAGCGAGATCGTCGCCGTCGACGACGGGAGCAGCGATGGGAGCTTCGAGGAGCTGCTCCGTCTCGGCGCGCGCGAGGCGCGGCTCCGGGTGGTGCGCCTGGCCCGAAACTACGGCCAGACAGCGGCCCTCGCGGCCGGCTTCGAGCATGCACGCGGCCGCCTCGTCCTGTCCCTCGACGCCGACCTGCAGAACGACCCCGCGGACATTCCGCGGCTCCTCGCTGCACTGTCGGATGACGTCGATCTCGTCAATGGCTGGCGGATCGCTCGACAGGATCCGTGGCTCACGCGGCGCCTGCCGTCGCGCATCGCCAACTGGCTGATCAGCAAGGTGACGGGGGTCCCCTTGCACGATTACGGCTGCACACTGCGGCTCATGCGCGGCCCGCTGGCGCGGAGCCTGCGGCTCTACGGGGAGCTGCATCGCTTCATCCCCGCGCTGGCTGCAGAGCTCGGTGCGCGGGTCAAGGAGATTCCGGTCCATCACCGCCCGCGGACGCTCGGTCGATCGAAGTACGGCCTCGGCCGCGTGGTGCGCGTGGTGCTCGACCTCGTGACGGTGCGCTTCCTCGCGGGGTTCGGGACGCGCCCGATCCAGTTTTTCGGGCCCCTCGGACTAGGGCTCGGTCTCGCGGGGACGGTGCTGCTCGGCGTGCTCGGATTCCAGCGCATTCTCCTCGGCATCCGCCTGGCGGATCGGCCCATTCTCCTGCTCGCGATCCTGTTGACCGTTCTGGGCGTCCAGTTCGTGTCGATCGGTCTCCTCGGCGAGATGCTGATGCGCACCTACCACGAGTCACAGGGGAAGCCGGTCTACCGCGTGCGTGCCATCGTGGAGGGTGGCCGCGAATTGACATCTAGCGGAGCCCTGAGTAAGCCGGAGGAGCCATGAAGGTGTGCGTGGTGGGGACCGGCTACGTCGGCCTCGTCGCCGGAACCTGCTTCGCGGAAGGTGGGAACGATGTCATCTGCGTCGACAACGTGCCCGCCAAGATCGAGGCGCTTCGCCAGGGCGTGGTGCCCATCTACGAGCCCGGCCTGGAGGAGCTGGTCCGGCGGAACTTGGCCGAAGGGCGTCTGAGCTTCACGACCGACCTCGCGGCGGGCGTGCAGGCGAGCCTCTTCTGCTTCATCGCGGTCGGGACGCCGTCGGGGCCGGACGGCGCGGCCGACCTGGGAGCGGTCTGGGGGGTCGGCCGCACGATCGCCGAGGCGATGGACGGCTATCGGATCGTGGTCATCAAGAGCACGGTGCCGGTGGGCACGCATGCGAAGCTCGCCGAGGTGATCCGTGCCCATACGCAGCACCCCTTCGATGTCGTATCGAATCCGGAATTCATGAAGGAAGGCGCGGCGATCGACGACTTCATGCGGCCCGACCGCGTGGTCATCGGGACCACGAGCGCGCGCGCAGCGAGCGCGATGCGCGAGCTTTACGAGCCGTTCGTGCGCACGGGGGCGCCGATTCTGGTCATGGACAATGCCAGCGCCGAAATGACGAAATACGCGGCGAACGCGCTGCTCGCGACCCGGATCTCGTTCATGAACGAGATCGCGAACCTCTGCGAGCGCGTCGGGGCCGATGTCGAGCTCGTGCGGCGGGGCGTGGGATCCGATCGACGCATCGGGCACCATTTTCTCTTTCCCGGGGTGGGATACGGCGGGTCGTGCTTTCCGAAGGACGTGAAGGCGGTCATTCACACCGCGCACGAGCACGGCATGGCGTTCCCGCTCCTCAACGCTGTCGAAGAGGTGAACGAGGCGCAGAAGCAGCGGCTCGTCCAGAAAGTCGTCGCCACCTTCGGGCAGAATCTCGACGGGCGTCGCTTCGCGGTGTGGGGGCTCGCCTTCAAGCCCCGGACGGACGACATGCGCGAGGCGCCCTCGCTCACGATCGTGCGTGGTCTCGTCGGTCGCGGTGCCCGGGTCGCAGTGCACGATCCGGAAGCGCTCAGCGAGGCCCGAGCGCACTTCGGCGAGTCGGTGACCTATCACCGCACGAACTACGAGGCGCTCGAGGGTGCGGACGGCCTCTGCATCGTGACCGAGTGGAACGAATTCCGACGTCCGGATTTTCAACGCATGAAGCGGCTCATGAAGACGCCGATCATCTTCGATGGGCGGAACCTCTACGAGCCGGAGACCATGCGCGAGCTCGGCTTCGAGTATTACCCGATCGGACGCGCGAGCGTGCGGCAGCCCCGATAAGCCATGGCCCGGGTGCTCATCACGGGCGGGGCGGGCTTCATCGGCTCCCACCTTTGCGAACGGTTTCTCGCCGATGGGGACGAGGTCATCTGCATGGACAACCTCGTCACCGGGTCGGCGGACAACATCGCGCCGCTGTTTGCGAATCGCCGGTTCACCTTTATCCAGCAGGACGTGACCAATTACATCTACGCCAAGGGTCCGATCGACGCGATCCTGCATTTCGCCTCGCCGGCGAGCCCCGTCGATTACCTCGAGCTGCCGATCCAGACCTTGAAGGTGGGCTCGCTCGGGACGCACAAGGCCTTGGGGCTCGCCAAGGAAAAGCAGGCCCGGTTTCTGCTCGCCTCGACCTCGGAGTGCTACGGCGATCCGCTCGTCCATCCGCAGAGCGAGGATTACTGGGGGAACGTCAATCCGATCGGACCGCGCGGGGTCTACGACGAGGCGAAGCGATTCGCGGAAGCGCTGACCATGGCCTACCACCGCACCCACGGCGTGCAAACCCGCATCGTGCGCATCTTCAACACCTACGGGCCGCGGATGCGGCTCCGCGACGGGCGGGTCGTGCCGAACTTCATCTCGCAGGCGCTTCGCGGGGAACCGATCACCGTCTACGGCGATGGTTCGCAGACGCGGAGCTTCTGTTACATCTCCGACCTCGTGGAAGGCATCGTGCGGCTCTTGCGCTCGGACTACGTCGAGCCGATCAATTGCGGGAACCCGCTCGAGGTCACGATCCTGGAGTTCGCCCGACGGATCAAGGCGCTCACGGGCTCGTCGAGCGAGATCGTCTTCCGTCCGCTGCCGGTGGACGATCCGAAGGTTCGGCAGCCGGATATCACCCGGGCCCGGCGCATTCTCGGCTGGGAGCCGCAGGTCGGGCTCGACGAGGGGCTCCGTCGGACGATCGAGCATTTTCGAGAGCGCGTCCTGTGAAGATCCTCGTGACCGGGGGCGCGGGCTTCATCGGCTCGCACGTGGTGGATGCGTACGTGGCCGCGGGCCACGAGGTCGTGGTCGTCGACGACCTCTCGAGTGGCAAGCGCGAGAACGTGCATCCCGAGGCGCGCTTCGTCCAGCTCGATATCCGCGATCCCCGCACGGCAGAGCTGATCGCGCACGAGCGTCCTGAGGTTCTCAACCACCACGCCGCGCAGATGGACGTGCGGCGCTCGGTGGCTGATCCGATCTTCGACGCGCAGGTGAACATCCTGGGCACGATCGGCTTGCTCGAGGCGGCGCGTCGAGCCGGGGTGCGGAAGTTTCTCTTCGTGTCCTCCGGCGGCGCAGCCTACGGTGAACAGCAGGAATTCCCGGCGCCCGAGTCCCATCCGACCTGGCCCGTGAGTCCGTACGGGGTGAGCAAGCGGGCCGGCGAGCTCTACTGCCACTATTTTCAGACGGAGTACGGCCTGCCTTACGTCGCGCTTCGCTATGCGAACGTGTACGGGCCGCGCCAGGATCCCCATGGCGAGGCAGGGGTGGTCGCCATCTTTAGCGGGAAAATGCTCCAGGGCGAGGCGGTAACGGTAAACGGGGATGGAAAGCAGACGCGCGACTACGTGTTCGTGGGAGACGTGGCGCGCATGAACCTACTCGCGTTGACCGGCAAGGCGACGGGTCCGGTCAATGTCGGGACGGGCATCGAGACCGACGTGAACACGCTGGCAGCCAAGCTCCTGGCGGTGGCGGGGAGCAGCTCCCCGGTCCACCACGGGCCGCCGAAGCCCGGTGAACAGCGACGCAGCGTGATCGATCCCCAGCGGGCGGCAGCGGAGTTCGGCTGGCGGGCCGAGATCGATCTCGACGAGGGACTCCGCCAGACGGTGGAGTACTTCCGCCAGGTCGCCGGGCGACGCTGATCGACCCGGTGTCCAGGAAGTGGCGCGGTTGCACCAGGCCGGTTGCGCGCCGTACCCTGTCCTGATTCCCTGGGGCAGAGAGCGTGCCGCTGGATCCGCGCCATATCCGAAACTTCGCCATCATCGCACACATCGACCATGGCAAGTCGACGCTGGCTGACCGGCTGCTCGAGCGGACCGGGACCGTGTCGCAGCGCGAGATGGCGGCGCAGTTCCTCGACGACATGGACCTCGAGCGGGAGCGGGGGATCACGATCAAGGCCCGGACGGTCCGGTTGTCGTACCGGGCACGGGACGGCGAGGAGTACGTGCTCAATCTCATCGATACCCCCGGGCATGTCGACTTCACCTACGAGGTGTCGCGGAGCCTCGCGGCCTGCGAGGGGGCCATTCTCGTGGTCGATGCCTCGCAGGGCGTCCAGGCGCAGACGATGGCCAACGTGTACCTCGCGCTCGAGCACGATCTCGCCATCGTCCCGGTCCTGAACAAGATCGACCTGCCCAGTGCGGAGCCGGAGCGCGTGCGGGCCGAGATCGAGGAGGCGATCGGACTCGATACGACGCACGCGATCCAGGCCAGCGCGAAAGCCGGGATCGGGACCGAGGAGATTCTCGAGGCCATCGTGCGGGAGATTCCTCCGCCACTAGGGGCAGCGGATGCGCCGCTGCGCGCCCTGATCTTCGATTCGTGGTTCGACCCGTACCATGGGGCGGTCGTGCTCGTGCGCGTGAAGGACGGGACGGTGCGTCGTGGCCAGCGGATCCGGCTCATGGCCGTCGGGAAGGAGTTCACGGTCACGCGTCTGGCGGTGCTCGCGCCGCGGCCCGTCGAGGTCTCCTCGCTCGGCCCCGGGGAGGTCGGAGTGCTCTCGGCAGGCATCAAGGCCGTCGCGGATACGCGGATCGGCGATACGGTGACCGACGCCGAACGCCCCGCAGCGGCGCCACTGCCGGGATTCCGGCCGGTGAAACCCATGGTCTTCAGCGGGCTCTACCCGGCGGACTCGGGGGACTACGAGCAGCTGCGCGATGCCGTGGAGAAACTACGCCTGAACGACGCCTCCTTCTCGTACGAGCCGGAGACCTCCCTCGCCCTCGGCTTTGGATTCCGCTGTGGCTTTCTCGGTTTGCTGCACATGGAAATCGTGCAGGAGCGGCTCGAGCGAGAATTCGGCCTCACGCTGGTGACAACGGCCCCGACCGTCGCGTACCGCGTCGTGCAGACCGACGGGACGGTCGTCGTGATCGACAGCCCGGCCAAGCTGCCCGCGCCGGCGAAGATCGAGCGCATCGAAGAGCCGTATATCCGCGCCACCATCCATCTACCGACGGAATTCCTCGGCAATGTCATGGCGCTCTGCCAGGAGCGGCGGGGCGAGCAGCAGGAGCTGCGCTTCCTCGGGGAGACGCGCGCCATGGTGAGCTACGAGCTGCCGCTCGCGGAGATCGTGATGGATTTCTACGACCGGCTCAAGTCCACGACGCGCGGTTACGCGTCGATGGACTACGAGTATCGGGAGTTTCGTCCGTCGCCCCTGGTGAAGCTCGACTTGCTCATCAATGGCGAGCCGGTCGACGCACTGTCGGTCATTGTCCACCGGGACAGTGCGTACGTCCGCGGGCGGGACCTCTGTCAGCGCCTGCGAGAGCTCATCCCGCGGCAGATGTTCGAGGTCGCCATCCAGGCGGCCATCGGCTCGAAAGTCATCGCCCGCGAGACCGTCAAGGCCATGCGAAAGAACGTCACGGCGAAATGCTACGGCGGAGACATCACGCGGAAGCGCAAGCTGCTCGAGAAGCAGAAGGAGGGCAAGCGGCGGATGAAGCAGGTGGGCCGCGTGGAGATTCCGCAAGAGGCCTTCCTGGCCGTCTTGAAGGGGCCAGCATGAGGCCCGGGTCGAGCGCGGATCGCGACCAGGGTGTGGGGCGCAGTGGCGCCTGCAGGCTGCCTCGTCTATGAGCAACGAAATGGCTCGCAGGGAGACTGCAGCGAGCGTGGCGGCCGTGGCGGCCCTGCCGCGGCGGAAGTCGACCGTCCGCGAGTACGCCGAGGCGCTCGGCGTGGCGCTGCTCCTGGCGCTTGCGATCCGGACCTTCGTGGTCCAGGCCTTCAAGATCCCCTCGGGGTCCATGCTGCCGACGCTGCAGATCGGCGACCACATTCTGGTGAACAAGTTCGTGTACGGTCCTCGCTTGGAGATTCCGCTGACGCAGCTGTCACTCGGACAGCTGCCCGGCCTGCGCAAACCGCGGCCGGGGGACGTGGTCGTGTTCGTGTATCCGAACGATCGCAGCAAGGACTTCATCAAGCGTGTCGTGGCGGTGGAGGGGCAGACCATCGAGGTGCGGAACCGGCGGGTGTACGTCGACGGACAACCTGCCGACGACCCGCACGCGCACTGGAGTCGTCGGCACGAGGGCGGGCCTGGCGACAACATGCCGGCATTCACCGTTCCGCCCGAGCACATTTTCGTGATGGGAGACAATCGCGACCAGAGCTACGATTCGCGCTTCTGGGGGCCGGTGCCGATGCGCGACGTGAAGGGGCTGGCCACCATCATCTACTGGTCGTGGAACGGACCCGACCGGTGGGTTCGCTGGGAGCGACTCGGCCGGCTGGTCGAGTGAGCGCGGCCTGGCTCGCATGACCACGCTGCGCCTCTCCCCCTTGCGTACGCCGCTGTGCGAGCAGTTGGACATCGCCGTGCCGATCGTCCTCGCCGGGATGGGGGGCGTATCGATGGCGCCGCTGGTCGCCGCCGTATCGAACGCGGGAGGCCTGGGCGTGCTGGGCGCAGCCAACCTCTCGCCCGAGGGCCTGCGGGCCGAGATCCGGCGAGCGCGGACGCTCACCGCGAGGCCATTCGGCGTGGATTTGCTGGCGCCCGTGGCGGAGATGATCGAGCCGTACCTGCCCGTGCTCTTCGACGAGGGTGTCCGGATCTTCGTCGCGGGGCTCGCCGTGCCGGAGCGTCACATCGCCGAGATGCGACGGCGGGGCATGCGGGTCGTGGTCATGTGCGGCAAGGTGAGCCACGCGCTCCGCGCCGAGCGCGCCGGGGCTGACGTGGTGGTCGCGCAGGGAACCGAGGCTGGCGGCCATACGGGCGAGATCGGGACGATGGCCCTGGTGCCGCAGATCGTGGACGCGGTCCGTGTGCCGGTTCTCGCCGCAGGCGGGATCGTCGACGGGCGCGGCGTGCTCGCCGCGTTGGCCCTGGGCGCACAGGGCGTGGTGATGGGGACCCGCTTCATCGCCACCCGCGAGGCGACAGCGGCCGTGGAGTACCAGCAGGCGCTTATCCGCGCGCAGCAGGACGACACCGTTCGCACGCGGTGCTACACGGGCAAACCGCTGCGTACCCTCAAGAACCACTACGTCGCCGAGTGGGAGACCAGTGGCCAGGCGACCGCGCCGTTTCCCAACCAGCTGCTGGTCTCGGTCCAGCAGGGTGTCCTCGGGTACTGGGAGGAGCACGTGGATCCCGCGCGGGCGTGCATGCCCGCAGGACAGGGAGTCGGGGCCTTCCGGGACATCCAGCCAGCAGGGGATGTCGTGCGGATGGTCGTCGCACACGCCGAAGCGTTGCTCCGCGAGGGATTCCTCGCCACAGCGGCCCGCGCCGCGCAGACGGTCTAGCGGCCCGCGCTGGGCTCCGTTGCCGCCGATCCTCCCGCCTCCGCCGGGAGGTGCGGAGCCGGGACGGCGCTCGGCCCGTAGACCTCGCGGTAGATGCCGACGAAACCGAGGAGGAGGGCGACGATCGCCGGGGCGAGGACGATGCCGAGAAAGCCGTAGGTCTGCAGACCTCCAAGCAGAGCGAAGAGGAGCAGCACGGTTGGGATGCGCACGCGGCCGCCGATCACCAGCGGCCGGATCACGTTGTCCGCCATGCTCATCGCCAGCAGGCCCCAGGCCAGCATGCCTGCGGCTCGAAGGCCCTGGCTCGTGGCCAGGAGGTACGCGACAACCGGCACCCACACCGCTGCGCCTCCGATCACGGGGAGAAACGAGGCGAGAGCGGTCAGGAACCCGAGGAAGATGGGCACATCGAGCCCGGCGATGAAGGCGTAGGCGAAACCGCCGAGGATGCCCTGGGCGGCGGCGGTCAAGAGGACGCTCTGCACGGCTGCGGACACCGTATCCGACAGGCGTTGCGAGAGATCGGCCTTGTGGGCGGGATCCATCGGCAGGAGATCGCGCATCGCGGTCCCGATTTGATCGCCGTCGCGCGCGAAGAAGAACAGCGCGACGAGCATCAGGGCGAGGTGCAGAAGCGTGACGAGCACGTTGCGGGCGAGGGCGCCCGCCTGGCTCACGATCGCCTGGGACACCCAGCGCGTCGCCCCCAACAGGAGCTCGGCTGGCTGGAGGTCGATCCGCGTCGCGAAGGGCGAGAAGAGCCGTTGGACGACCCGGCCGGGACGCGAGGCCTCGATCGCGCCGAGCCAGCGGGTGAGCTCGCCACTGCTCGCGAGGTGTTCGAGCCGCGAGTACGCGTCACCTGCCTGCTGGACGAGAAGGGCGCCGAAGAAGAAGGCGGGGAGGACCAGGGCCGCCACGACGAGGGCCAGGAGCACTGTCGCCGTCAGCCCGCGATGTCCCCGCAGCCGATGCAGCAACCACAGGCGGACGGGCCACAGCGTGAGCGTCAGGATGCCCGCCCAGAGCAACGGGGCGAAGAACGGTCGCAGCACGAGGACGAGCTGCCAGAGGAGGATGGCGAAGACGCCGAAGAAGAAGGCCGCGAACAGCCGTTCGCGCGACATCCCACGCCCTTAGCGATGGCCATCGACCCACTCAACCCTCGGGGACGAACGATCGGCCGGGCGTTTGCCTTGACAGGCCCGGTGACGGTTGGTACTTGCGGCCCCTTATCGAGTACTTAGGCAGGCCCGTAGCTCAGTGGCTAGAGCGCTTCCTTGACACGGAAGAGGCCGGCGGTTCAATCCCGCCCGGGCCTATGTCCTCGGTGCATTCGACGGTTCGGAAACAACCTATGCGGCCCGCGTAGCCCCGGATGCCTGAGATCACCGTCACCTCCGAGGACGGGGCCACGCTGCGTCTTCCCGCAGGCATCCCCGCGGGCGAGGCGCTTCGCGCCCTCGCGGCGACCCGCTCCGCCAACCAGCGCAAGGCGATGGCGGCCGCCGTGGCGGCCCGGGTGTCGAACGGGAACGGCGCCGCGGAGGTGATCGACCTGACGCGACCGCTGACCCGCGACTGCACGATCGGGCCCGTGCTGCCGGAATCGCCGGAAGGCCTCGACGTCCTCCGCCACTCGTGCGCTCATCTCATGGCCCAGGCCGTCAAGCGGCTTTTCCCGGAGGTGGAGATCACGATCGGGCCGGTGATCGAGCATGGCTTTTACTACGATTTCCGGCGGCCGGAGGGGTTCTCGCCCGACGACCTCGTCCGGATCGAGGAGATGATGCGCGCCATTGTCGCCGAGGATCTCCCGGTGACGCGCGAGGAATGGTCGCGGGCCGATGCCATGCGGCTGTTTCGCGACCTGGGTGAGCAGTACAAGGTGGAGATCATCGAGGGAATTCCCGACGACACGGTGTCCCTCTATCGGCAGGGCGAGTTCGTGGATCTGTGCCGGGGTCCGCACGTGCCCTCGACGGGTCGCCTCGGGGCCTTCGCGCTCACGAGCGTGGCTGGTGCCTACTGGCGTGGCGATGCGCGGAACGAGATGCTCCAACGCATCTACGGCACAGCGTGGGCTCGCCAGGAGGATCTCGAGGCCCACCTGCGGCGTCTCGAGGAGGCAAAGGCACGAGATCATCGGCGCCTCGGCCAGCAGCTGGGCCTCTTCTCCCTGCACGGCATCGCCCCCGGATCGCCGTTCTTTCACCCCAAGGGCACGATCGTCTACAACGCTCTCGTCGAGTACATGCGAGCGCTGTACCGACGCTTCGGGTACCGGGAGGTGATCACGCCGCTCGTCTACAAGACCGAGCTGTGGAAGACCTCCGGCCACTACGAAGCCTTCCGCGATGACATGTTCGTGTGGCGCAGCGAGGATGACGAGTACGGCATCAAGCCGATGAACTGTCCGGGGCACTGCTACCTGTACAAGGAGCTGGGCCGGCACTCCTACCGCGAGCTCCCGCTGCGATTCGCGGATTTCAGCCGACTTCATCGCTTCGAGCCCTCGGGGACCTTGACGGGCTTGATGCGGGTTCGGTCCCTAGCCCAGGACGATGCGCACATCTACTGCACGCCGGAGCAGCTCGACGGCGAGCTGGCGGCCTTCATCGCCATGGTGCGGGAAGTGTACGCGACCTTTGGCTTCGATCGCGTCACCGTGACCCTGCAGACCCGCCCCGAGCGCTTTCTCGGGCGTCTCGAGCTCTGGGAGGCGGCCGAGGCGGCCCTTGGGCGTGCCGCGGACGCCGCGGGCTACGGCGTCAGCGTGCTGCCGGGCGAGGGCGCGTTCTACGGGCCCAAGATCGGCTTCGACGTGAAGGACGTCCTCGACCGCACCTGGACCCTGGCGACCGTGCAGATCGACTGTGCGATGCCCGAGCGCTTCGGGCTCAGCTATGTCACAGCGGCGGGCAGCGAAGCCACGCCGGTCATGATCCACCGGGCCGTGCTCGGGTCCATCGAGCGCTTCCTCGGCATCCTGCTCGAGCATACGGGGGGGCACTTTCCCCTGTGGCTGGCGCCGGTGCAGGTCGCGGTGATACCCGTCAGCGAGAAGACGGAGCCCTGGGCTCGCGAGGTGTACGAGGCGTGTCTGCGGGCAGGCCTGCGTGCGGAGGCCGATCTGCGGAACGAGAAGCTCGGGTACAAGATCCGCGAGGGCCAGTTGCAGCGGATTCCCGTCCTCGCCATCGTCGGCGAGCGGGAAGCAGCCGAGCGGACGGTCACGCCGCGCGAGGGCGGCGCAAGCCGGCCGTCGGAGGCCCTCGACGCCTTCGTGCGTCGTGTGGCCGAAGCGGCACGCATGCCAGGAGGTGCCCCATAGCGAAGATCGTTGAGGAACGGGTCCGGGTGAATGCCATGATCCGCGCGCGCGAGGTGCGGGTGATCGATGCGGATGGCCGACAGCTCGGCGTGATGAGCCCGCAGGAAGCGCTGCGGATCGCGGGGGAGAAGGAGCTCGACCTGGTGGAAGTGGCCCCGACGGCGAACCCGCCGGTGTGCCGAATCATGGACTACGGGAAGTTCCGCTACCAGCAGAAGAAGAAGGCCCAGGAGTCCCGCAAGAAGAGCGCGGCGAGCCAGCTCAAGGAAGTGAAGCTGGGCTCGCAGACGAGCCAGCACGATGTCGAGTTCAAGGTGGGCCATATCCGGAACTTTCTGGCCGACGGCCACCGGGTGAAGGTGACGGTCTTCTTTCGGGGGCGGTCGATTACCCATCCGGAGCTCGGCGAGGCCATGTTGCAGCGGATCGCCGAGATGCTGGCGGAGACGGCCACGGTGGAGCAGCCGCCGCGCATGGAGGGCCGCCAGATGTCGATGATGCTGATCGCCAACAAGTAGACGAGGGAAGCAGGATGCCGAAGCTCAAGACGAACCGGGCCGCTGCCAAACGCTTTGCCCTGACGGCGCGGGGCAAGATCAAGCGCCGGCGCGCGTTTCTGCGGCACATCAACAGCCACATGAGCCGCAAGCGCAAGCGGCGGCTCCGGCATGCGGCCCTGGTCGATCCCGCGGACCAGCGCAACGTCCGGCGGTTGTTGCCGTACGGCGCCTGAGCGCTCGCGAGGACGAGCAGGACCAAGGAGGACGCAATGCCACGGGCAAAAGGCGGACCCAAAACCCGACGCCGCCACAAGAAGATCATGAAGGCGGTCAAGGGCTACGTCGGCGGTCGGCGCAAGACCTACCGACAGGCCCGCGAAACACACGAGAAAGGCCTGACCTACGCGTACCGGGACCGCAAGCAGCGCAAGCGGGCGATGCGAGCTTTGTGGATCGTGCGGCTGAACGCCGCAGCGCGAGAACACGGGCTGAGCTACAACCGCCTCGTGTCGGGTCTGAAAGCTGCGGGCGTGCTCATCGATCGCAAGGTGCTCGCCGCGCTGGCGCTCGATCAGCCCAAAGCCTTTGCCGAGCTGGCAGCCCTCGCGAAGCGCGGGGCGACGTCGGCTGCCGCCTAGCGGTGCGCGATGACCTCGTGCGCCTGCGCGCGGCTGCGACGGCAGCGATTGCCGCCGCGGACTCGCCCGCGGCGCTGGATGCGATCCGTGTGCAGTATCTCGGGCGCAAGGGGTCGCTGAGCCTGATCCTGCGCGGGTTGGGGCGTCTTGCTCCGGAAGAGCGCCCGGCGATGGGGGCGCTGGCCAACGAGGTCAAGGAGGCCATCGCACGCTTGCTCGACGAGCGGGGTGCCGTGCTGGCCGCAGCGGCACTCGAGCAGCGCCTGGCTGCCGAGCGCATCGACGTGACCCTGCCAGGGCGGGCGCGGCCCCGCGGGCATGGGCATCCCTTGCGGCTGATCGAAGAGGAAATCGTCGATGTGTTCGTCTCCCTGGGATTCTCGGTCGCCGACGGGCCGGAGATCGAAGACGATTTCCACAACTTCAGCGCGCTGAACTTCCCTCCCGAGCATCCGGCACGCGATGCGCAGGACACCTTCTTCCTCGCCGGGAGCGCGGATGCGCTGCTCCGGACGCACACCTCGCCCGTACAGATCCGCGTGATGCGAGCGACGAAAGCCCCGATGCGCGTGGTCGTGCCCGGCACGGTGTTCCGGCGCGACGATCTCGACGCCACGCATTCGCCGATGTTCCAGCAGCTCGAGGGATTCGCCGTGGACGATCGGGTGAGCTTCGCCAACTTGAAGGGGACGCTGAGCACCTTTGCGCAGCGCGTGTTCGGCCCCCGCGCGCGGGTGCGGTTTCGCGCGAGCTACTTCCCGTTCACCGAGCCGAGCGCCGAGGTGGACGTGTCCTGCGTGCGCTGCCCCGCCGCGCCGGACCGGCCGCGAGCGGGTTGTCGCGTGTGCAAGGGCAGCGGCTGGCTGGAGATCCTGGGCGCGGGCATGATCCATCCCGCGGTCCTCCAGGCCGGGGGGCAGGACCCCGAGCGGGTGCGCGGCTTCGCCTTCGGCCTGGGCATCGACCGGGTGGCCCAGCTGCGCTACGGCCTCGACGAGCTTCGCGCCTTCTACGACAACGATCTCCGCTTTCTGGAGCAGTTCTGAGGAGCCGGCACGGCCGTGCGCATTCCGCTCAGCTGGCTCGCCGAGCTCGTTTCCTGGACCGAGCCGGTGCCCGCGTTGCTCGACCGGCTGTCGCTGAGCGGCCTCAAGGTCGAGGCCGTAGAGCGCGTGGGCGATCTCGACCCGCAGGTGGTCGTGGGCCGACTCTGCACCGTGACGCCGCACCCCGGTCCCGAGGCGCTGGGGGTGTGCGTCGTCGACATCGGGACCCGCGGCCGCGTGTCGATCGTGTCCGGGGCCCCGGGCCTCGCTCCCGGAGAGCATGTCGCAGTGGCCTTGCCGGGGACGACACTGCCGGGCGGCCGGGTGGTAGCGGCGAGGGATATCCGGGGAGCGCACTCGCAGGGAATGCTGTGCTCGGAACTCGACTGCGGCCTGGGGGCCGAGAAGGAGGCGGTCCTCCTGCTGGAAGCGGACCATGCCCCAGGGACGCCGCTGTGCGACCTGCCTGGCGTTCGGGATACCGTGGTCGAGCTCGAGGTGACCGCCAACCGTGGGGACTGCCTGTCGCTCCTCGGCGTGGCGCGCGAGGTGGCGGCGATCCTCCGTGCCCGAGCGCGCGAACCCCGGTGCCGTGTCGTCGAGGAGGGACCGGCCACCGCCGAAAGCCTTCGGGTGGTCGTCGAATCGCGCGAGCTGTGCCGTCGGTACGCAGCGCGCATCGTCCGCGGTGTGCAGGTCGGACGCTCGCCCTTCCTCGTTCGACTCCGTCTCCATCGGGCGGGCATGCGCGCCGTGAACGGCATCGTCGACGCGACGAACTACATCATGCTGGAACAGGGACAACCCCTCCATGCCTTCGACCTGGGACGCATCGCCGAGGGCCAGGTGGTGGTCCGCACGGCCCGGGTCGGGGAGCGCCTCGTCACCCTCGATGGCGTCGAGCGCATCCTCGAGCCGGAAGATCTCGTGATCGCCGATGCGCGCGGTCCGCTGGCACTCGCGGGAGTGATGGGGGGGCGGGACAGCGAGGTCAGCCCCGCGACGAGCGACATCCTGCTCGAGAGTGCGGTGTTCTCGCCACGAGCGGTCCGTCGGACGAGCCGCCGCCTGGGTATCTTCTCGGAAGCGGCCTACCGCTTCGAGCGCCGTGTAGATCCGACGCGCGTGCCGCGGGCCCTCGATGCCGTGGCGGCGATGATTCAGCGCGCCGCAGGGGGCCAGGTGGCGCGCGGCATCGTGGAGGACGCTCCGGGGATGTCCGAGCCAGCGCCGTCCCCGATCCGCCTGCGGCCTGCCCGCGCGCAGGCGCTGCTCGGCATGGCGCTCCCGCGGCGGGAGATCCAGCGAAGACTGCGGTCTGTGGGGGCGACGGTCACGGCAGAGGGCGCGGACGTGCTGGTGGCGCCGCCCCCGTGGCGGCCAGATCTCGCGATCGAGGCCGATCTGGTCGAAGAGATCGCGCGCCTGGGAGGATACGACGCGGTGCCGAGCACGCCTCCCCTCATCGAGGCCACCGGGGGCGAGGAGGATGCGCGTCGGCTCGCGCTGCGGAAGCTCCGGCGCCTGCTCGTGGCCGAGGGGCTGTCGGAGATGGTGACGCTGGCCTTCGTCGACGCGGCCGTGAACGACGTCCTGCCCGGTTTCGTCGGCCTGGCGTCGCGTTCGGTCGTGGTAGCCAACCCCCTGTCGAGCGAGTTCGGTCAGCTGCGTCGCTCCCCGCTCGCAGGTCTGGTGCGGGCCGTGCGGCTCAACGTGGCGAGGGGAGCGACGGGTGTCGCCGCGTTCGAGCTCGGCAAGGGGTACGGCCTGGGTCCTCAAGGCGAGCACCGAGAGCCCCGGGCGATCACGATTGTCTTGTGGGGACACTGGCCGCCGCGCGGCCTCGAGCGCAGCGGCCCGGCCGTCGACTTCTTCGATCTCAAGGGCGTCGTCTCGAACCTGCTCGCGGGCGTTGGCCATGCCGGCGAGGTGGTGCGATGGCAGGCGGCTTCGGACGTGGCCTTCCTGCACCCCGGGAAGGCAGCCCGCATCGAGATCGCCGGCCAGACGGTAGGCCTCGCCGGCGCACTCCATCCGACAGTGATGCAGGTATGTGATCTGCCAGGGGAACTCTGGGTCGCCGAGCTTGACTTCGAAAGGGTCGCTTCCTATCGTCCGCCTGCCGCGCCGCGCCCGATCCCGCGGTTTCCGGCCGTGAATCGCGATATCGCTATAGTGGTTGACGAGTCGTTCGAAGCGGAGGCGATTCGCGACGAGATCCGCAGGATGGAGGAGCCGCTGATCGAATCGGTGCGGGTGTTCGATTGCTACCGTGGCGCGCCGATCCCTGCGGGGAAGAAAAGCCTTGCATACGCGATCGGGTACCGAGCAGTGGACCGCACCTTGACGGATGACGAGGTCAATGCCGTGCATGACCGCCTCCGCGAGCGGCTGCGGCGGCGTTTCACCCTCGAATTTCGCAGCTGAGGCCGAGCGATGACGCTGACCAAGGGAGATCTCGTCGAACGGATCTATCGACGAACCGGCGTGGCGCGCAAGGACGCAACGGAGGTGGTCGAGGCGCTGTTCGAGATCGTCAAGTGCCGGCTGGAGCGGGGCGAGAAGGTGAAGCTGTCGGGTTTCGGCAACTTCGTGGTAAACGCAAAGCGACCGCGCCGGGGGCGCAACCCGCAGACGGGGGAGGCCATCGTGATCACGGGTCGCCGCGTGCTGACCTTCAAGGCCAGTCAGGTGCTGAAGAAGATCATGAACGGCGCTGCACCCGCTGCGGCTCGGGGCACGGCCGACGAGGAGTGAGGGCGCCGCGCCCGAAGCGTTGCGGGATCAGCGGACGCCGCTCGCGCGCTTGGTTCGCAGGTGGAGACGGTAGACCTTCTTGTCGCTCGGTGTGGGGCGTCCACGACTCTCGGCATCGGCGAGCCGCTTCGCCTTCCAGCTCAGGAGCGCATGGCGCAGGGCGTCGGCGTCGATGCCGAGCGTTTCGCACACGTTGCTGAACGAGAAGGGCCAGTCCCAGTCCTCGGCGCGGATCCAGTCCTCGGCCTGCTGGGACAGCAGGCGGGGGTTGGATCGCGGATTCGTCAGGTGCTCTTGGAAGCAGCGAATGCCGTCCTCGAGGACGGCGAGCATCAGGGCTTTCTCGCCGGAAACCTGGCTGTCACGCCGAAAGCCCTGGAGCACCTGCTCCGGGAGCACGATCTCTGGGGCGAAGAGCTCGGCGAGAATCTCCGGGTCGCGCCGGCCGGGGCCGGGGCCCCGCGTGGCTTCAGGGGAATCGGCGAGCGCTTCCGCAGTCTGCTGTGCCAGGGTCTTGGCCATCGGTCCCTCCCGTGTGGAGGCGCGCATGTGCAAGGGGTAGGCCAGGGCGGGGTGCACGGCAGTGCGCGCCTTCGCCCGCCCGAGGTGGCGATCGGCTGACACCGCGACCGAGGAATTGACACGCGAGCGGGACGTGGCTCGCGAGGCGGCTTGACCGCCGTCGGTCGAGTCCCTAAGACGAGCTCGGTTATCCGGGGCGTGGCGCAGCCAGGTAGCGCACTCGCTTGGGGTGCGAGTGGTCGGCCGTTCAAATCGGCTCGCCCCGATTCCGTGTCCATCGCGGGCTGGCGGCGCTGTGCTTGCAGCGCCGCCGCTCCGGTGGCACCTTCGCCGCGACGCATGGGGGCGGGGCCGTGCATTCTCGTATCGAACGACGACGGCATCCACTCCGAAGGGTTGCAGGCCCTGGCAGACGCCCTCGGCGAGCACGGTGAAGTTGTCGTGGTGGCGCCGGACCGCGAACAGAGTGCGGTCAGTCATTCGCTCACCCTCCATCGCCCCCTGCGGATCGACGAGCTCGGGCCGCGACGCTACGCCGTGGACGGCACGCCGACGGACTGCATCAATCTCGCCGTCCACGTGATTCTCCCGCGCCGACCTGCCCTCGTGGTGTCTGGGATCAACAAGGGCGCGAATCTCGGCGACGACGTGACCTACTCCGGCACGGTGAGCGCTGCCATGGAAGGAACGCTGCTCGGGATCCCGTCGCTGGCCATCTCGCAGGTGGGGCGGCCGCCCTTCGACTTCCGGATCGCTGCCGACTTCGCTGCCAAACTGGCGCGTCGCGTCCTCGAGCAAGCGCTGCCTGCAGACACGCTGCTCAACGTGAACATCCCGCGGGTCGAGCCGGGGCAGCGCCCGCGGGGCGTGATGCTGACCCGAATGGGCCGGCGTCGCTATGGCGATGCGATCGTGGAGAAGATCGATCCCCGGGGTCGCAAATATTACTGGATCGGTGGCGAGGAGCTGAGCTTCGTGGCGGAGGAGGGGACGGACTTCGCGGCCATCAGTACGGGACACGTCTCGGTGACGCCCATTCACCTCGATCTGACGAATTACGCCTCGTTTGCCGCGCTCGACGGTCTGGCGCGGGGGTGGTGAGGCGTGTCGTCGCGGCGGGCTCCAGGGCACCGAGCAGCGAGGCCGTGGTTTCTTCCCTCGAGGGGTGGATGAGCCGAGGCCTCGATGCGCGGCGGCGGGGTGCTGGTGGGGCTGGTGGTGTTGCTTGGGGGAGGCGCTTGTGGCCCGACGGCGCTCGTGCACCGGGTGCGCCCCGGCGAAACCGTGGCCGGGATCGCCGCTGCGTATGGCGTCTCGCTCCAGGAGATCGTCAGGCTGAACGCCCTCGACGATCCGGACCGGATCCGCGCCGGACGGGTGCTGCGGCTGCCCGCGGGCGTACGCCGCAGCGCGCGGGCCGCTGGGGCGGAGCGGGCGACCCGTGGACGCGCCTCCTTCGAGTGGCCGGTGGCGGGGGCAGTGGTCGGCTCGCCGTTCGGTCCGCGCTGGGGACGCCAGCATGACGGGATCGATCTCAGCGCGCCCGAAGGAACGCCGGTTCGTGCGGCGCGTGGCGGTCGGGTCATCTACAGCGGTTGGCGCCGCGGCTATGGCAACGTCGTCGTGCTCGACCACGGGGGGGGATGGACGACGGTCTATGCCCACAACCAGGAGAACCGGGTGCCGCTCGGCGCGCAGGTCCGCCGCGGCACCGTCATCGCCACTCTCGGATCCACGGGGAGCGCGACCGGCCCCAATCTGCACTTCGAGGTGCGCAAGGACGATGTGGCCTACGATCCGCTCTGGTATCTTCCAGCGGATTCGGCACGGGACGAGGTGCGCACGAGGATTCACGGAGACTCGGACTCATGATCGATCTGACGAGACATATTCGCGACATTCCCGACTTCCCCAAACCGGGGATCGTCTTCAAGGACATCACCCCCCTGTTGGCCGACGCGTCGGCATTCCGGGCGGCGATCGATGGCCTCGTGGCGCCGTTCGCAGGCACGGTGGACATGGTGCTCGGCATCGAGTCGCGCGGGTTCATCCTCGGTGCGGCAGCCGCCTATGCCCTCGGGACGGGACTGGCGATCGTGCGCAAGCCCGGCAAGCTGCCGTACGACACGCATCGTGCAAGCTACGAGCTCGAGTACGGTTCCGACACCCTGGAAATCCACCAGGACGCGCTCGGCCCGCGCCATCGGGTGCTGCTCATCGACGACCTGCTGGCGACCGGTGGCACCGCCGCCGCGGCGATTCGCCTCGTGGAGCAGTGCGGTGGGCAGGTCGCGGCGTGTGCCTTCATGGTCGAGCTCGAGGCGCTCGAGGGCCGACAACGCCTGGTGCCGCACGAGGTGCACACGTTGTTGCGCTTCTAAGCCAGCTTCGCGGTGGACCGTATGGCCGAACGCGAGCAGGCGCGGGAGCGCCGGGCGGTCGTCAGCGGCCTGCTGGTCAGCTCCGCGCTGTGCGTCACCGAGCTGATCGGCGGCTGGTGGACGAACAGCCTCGCGCTCTTGTCGGACGCGGCCCACATGGCGACCGATGTCGGGGCGCTCGGCCTGACGCTCTTCGCGCTCTGGATCGGAGCCCGGCCGGCGAGCGAGCGCAAGACCTTCGGCTGGTATCGGGCCGAGATCCTCGCCGCGCTGGTGAACGGCGTGGTGCTCTCGGTGCTGACCGTGTTCATCGTCCTGGAGGCGGTGCAGCGCATCGCTGCACCCGAGCCAGTCGCCGCCGAAGGCATGCTGGCGATCGCGGCGCTCGGCCTCGGCGTGAACGTGTTCGTGGCGCTGCGACTGCACGAACACCAGCAGCGAAGCCTCAACGTTCGCGGCGCCTACCTCCACGTCCTTTCGGACCTCCTGGGATCGATCGGGGCGATCGTGGCGGCGATCGTGATGCTGTGTACCGGCTGGCTCGTGGTCGATCCGCTGGTAAGCCTGCTCATCGCGGCGCTCATCCTGGTCGCGTCGTGGACGCTCGTGCGCGAGGCGGTCGATATCCTCATGGAGGCCGTGCCACCGCACGTGGACGTGGAGCGGCTCTCGCGTCAGCTCCAGTCCGTGCCGGGGGTCGAGGAGGTCCATGACCTGCACGTCTGGACGCTGACGACGGGGCGGTATGCGCTGTCGGCGCACGCGGTCTCGCGCCTGCCCTGTCGCGACGATCGGCTCCTCGATGCGCTGCGCGAGGTCTGCGAGCGCGAGTTCGGCATCGAGCACGTGACGATTCAGATCGAGCACGAGAACCGGCGAGGTGCCGAGCCGCGCCACTGAGCTGCGGGGGCGGTCACGAGGCGCCGTCGGTGGCGCTTTCGGGCGCGCTGCGCGGCTCGAGGAGGGCGAGCGCCTTGGCCAGGGCTTCGTGGGGTCCGAAGAGGACGACGAGGTCGTTCGCCTGGAGACGGGTCGTCGCATCGGGGGTGGGCAGGGGCTGGCCCCCGCGGACGACGCTCAGCACGAGGGTGCCGGTGCGGGCCGGCAGGGCGAGGGCGCCGAGGGTCTGGCCGCAGGCCTCGCTGCCCTCGAGGACCTGGGCGACTTCGAGGATGCCGCCTGCGACAAGCTGCTGCGTGCGGCGCAGGAGCTCGTCGGTGGTGCCGAGCCCGCGCAGTGCGCGGTAATGCTCGGTGCGAATGATGGACTCCTGCATCCGGGTCACGTGCGGTGGTACGCCCAGCTGGCGCAGGAGGCGAACGAAAAGCTCCACGGCGACTTCGAATTCCGAGGGGATCACCTCGTCGGCGCCGAGCCGTTCGAGGTCCTCGATTTCGGTGACGCGCCGGGCGCGGACGAGGATCCGGAGCTCCGGATTGATCTGGCGCAGCAGCCCCACCACCGTCCGGGTCGCCCCCGGATCCCCGACGGTGACCACGGCTGCCCGAGCTGTCGCCGCGCCGAGCTCGAGAAGCACCGCACGGCGCGTGGCGTCGCCGAACTCCACCGGCACGCCCTCCCGCTGCCCCATGGCGACGAGGTCCGGCGCCAGCTCGAGCGCGACGAAGGGGATACCGGTCTGCGCCAGCACCCGGGCGATAGCCTGGCCGGTCATGCCGTAGCCGATGACCAGCACATGCCCTCGACGAGGGGGGACGGCGGGCCGTTGTGGGCGCTCGAGCATGCCCAGGCGATGGGAGGCGACGACCAGGAATGGCGTCGCCGCCATGGAGACGATCCCGGCGCCGAGCAGGCCGTGCTCCATACGGGGGCCGAGAAGTCCCAGGGCGACCGCCTGATGCATCAGCACGAAGGAAAACTCGCCGATCTGGGCCAAGGCGAATCCAGTGAGGACAGCGAGGCGGAGGGAATGCCAGATCCCCCCGACGATGAGGATGACGAGCAGCCCTTTGCCCGCCACGGCGGCGAGCGTTACCAGGAGGACCTGCGGCTCGCCGAGAGCCATGGCGGGATCGAGCAGGAGACCGACACTGGTGAAGAAGACTGCGACGAAAGCATCGCGGAGTGGGACGATCTCGGCGAATACCTGTCGCGCGTACGGACTGCCCGACAACGCGAGCCCGGCGAGAAAAGCGCCGATGGGCAGGGACAAGCCGGCCTTGACGGCCAGGGCCGCCGTCCCGAACGCCGCCACCAGCGCAGCCAGGGGGAACAGCTCGGCGGTGCCGCTGCGCGCGACGAGCACGAGGCTCCGGGGCAGGACGGCCCGGGCGAGGACCAACAGCAGGACCAGGGCGGCGGCGGCCTTGCCGAGGGCAGTGAGGGTAAGCTGGACGATGGCCGACGGGGCCGCCGTGAGGACCGGCAGGAGCAGGATCATCGGCACGAGGGCGAGATCCTGGAACAGGAGAATGCCCGCTGCGGCTTGGCCGTGGGGGGCGTCGAGCTCGCCGCGTTCGTCGTAGAGGCGGAAGACGATGGCCGTGCTCGAGAGCGAGACGAGAAACCCTGCAAGCACGGCTGCCGGATAAGTCGTGCCGAGGCCGAGAAATGCGAGGGCGGTGGCCGCGATGGTCAAGGTGACTTGAAGGACCCCCGCGCTGAGCATGCGCGGCAGATCGCGCCGAAGACGGTCCAGCGAGAACTCGATGCCGACCCCGAACAACAGGAGGGCGACGCCGAGCTCGGCCACCTGGGCGATGGCCTCCGAGCGCCGGAGGAGGCCGAGCCCGCCTGGCCCGACGAGCACGCCCGCCAGCAGATAGGCCACGAGCGGCGGCAGGCGAACGAGCCGGCCCGCGACGAGCCCGACAGCGGCAACGGCGAGCAGCATAACGACGTCGAGCCCGGTCATCCCGATCTTCTAACCGTGATGCGAGGAACGAGTCGACGACCTGCGCAGCCGACGAAAAGAGCCTGGGGCCAGCCCGGGGGGCCACAAGTCGGGTGATCGTCCCTATGCCGGTTTGCGGAGTACGCTCGAAACAGCAACCTGGCGGGATGCGCCCTGTCGTCGATCGCGGCGACCGGGGTTATCGACGAAGCGGCCGATGCCCGAAGGGCGATCCGACGAGCTCGGTGCCCGCCGAGCGCGCGGAGCGACACGTGCCGGACGTTCGACGGGGGCCGCGGGAGCGCCAGCGGCGCCGGCAGTGCCTGGTCCGCGCTTCGGCGGGCTGCTAGAGAAGGCGCGTCCGACGGCAGGAGGGCGGCAATGGGCGACACCCGGATCGAGCGCGACAGCATGGGCGAGATGGTCGTTCCAGCGGATGCCTACTACGGCGCGCAGACCGCGCGAGCGGTCGAGAACTTCCCGATTTCCGGTCTGAAGTTTCCGCGTGCGTTCATCCGCGCGCTGGGTTTGGTCAAGGCCTCCTGCGCCCGCGTGAATCGCGAGCTCGGGCTGCTGCCCCCGGCGAAGGCCGAGGCCATCCTGCGGGCTGCGGCAGAGGTCGTCGCCGGCGAGCTCGACGGGCACTTCGTGGTCGACGTGTTCCAGACCGGTTCCGGAACCTCGACCAACATGAATGCGAACGAGGTCATTGCCAACCGGGCGATCGAGCTGGCTGGGGGGCGTCGGGGGGACCGGTCGATCCACCCGAACGACGACGTGAATCTCGGACAGAGCACGAACGACGTCTTTCCGACGGCCATCCACGTCGCGGCCTATCACGAGGTCGTGACCGACCTCCTGCCCGCCCTCGAGGAGCTGGCAGCTGCCTTCGAGGATCGTGCCCGCGCCTTCGCCCGAGTGGTCAAGGCCGCCCGAACGCATCTCCAGGATGCGGTGCCGATCACCCTTGGTCAGGAGTTCTCCGGCTACGCGAGCGTGGTGCGGCACGGGGTGGCGCGCGTCCGGGCGACCCTCGTGCATCTCGCCGAGCTGCCCATCGGCGGGACTGCAGCGGGCACGGGACTCAACGCTCCCGAGGGGTTTGGGGAGCGGGTCGCCGCCGACCTGGCGCGGGTGACGGGCCACCCCTTCGTCCAGGCGCCGAATCTTTTCGAGGCCATGCAGGACCGTGACGCTGCCGTCGAGACCTCAGGGGCGCTGCGCACGGTGGCGGTCGGCCTGATGAAGATTGCCAACGATCTCCGGTTGCTCACCTCGGGCAGCCGCACCGGGCTGAACGAGATCGAGCTGCCCGCGACGCAGCCCGGCTCGAGCATCATGCCGGGAAAGGTGAACCCGGTCATGCCGGAGGCCATGAACCAGGTCTGTGCCCTCGTCATGGGGCACGATACGACCATCGCCATCGCGGGCATGAACGGCAACCTCGACCTGAACGTGATGATGCCGGTCATCGCGCACGCCTTGCTCGAGTCCATTCGCGTCTTTGCTGCCGGTTGCCGCGTGCTGGCGCGACGCTGTGTCGTGGGGATTCAGGCGAACGTGGAACGCTGTCGGGAGTACGGGGAGTTGACGGGGCAGTTGGTGACGGCGATTGCGCCGGTGGTCGGCTACGACCGGGCGGCAGAGCTGTTCAAGAAAGCCATGCAGGCCAATGTCCCCATCCGGCAGGTCCTGGAGCAGGAAGGCGTCCTGCCGCGGGAGCAGATCGACGAGATCCTGAATCTCGAAAAGCTCGCGCACGGCGGGCGCATCAGCGTCCGGCGCTGAGCCGCGCCACGGCCTCGCTGCGGGCCCAGCGGTAGTCGGGCTTGCCCGCCGGGCTGCGCAGGACGCGCTCGACGAAGAGGACCTGCCGCGGCGCCTTGTAGGCTGCGAGGCGCTGGCGCGTGAAGGCGGCGAGCTCCTCGGCGGTCGGTGCGGCGCCCGGCCGGGCGGCCACCACGGCGGTGACGACCTCGCCCCAGTGCGCGTCGGGAACCCCGACGACGACCACGTCCTCCACCGCAGGGTGAAGCTTCAGCGCCTCCTCCACCTCCTCGGGAAACACCTTCTCGCCGCCGGTGTTGATGCAGACCGTGCCTCGCCCGAGCAGCGTGATCGAGCCATCGCTCTCGACACGGGCCCAATCGCCGGGAATGGCGTAGCGGACCCCGTCGATCTCGCGGAAGGTGGCGGCGGTCTTGCGGTCGTCCTTGTAGTAGCCCGCGGGCACGGCGCCGCCGACGAGCAGGAGGCCGATCTCGCCGGAGCCCGGAACGACATCGCGGCCGTCCTCCGTGACGACACGGGTGGTCGCCGCAGGTTGGAAGCGGGCCGTGGTCGGATCGGTGCCGGGGGTCGTGATCTGCATGCCGATGCCCGTGGCTTCGCTCGCACCGAGGCCGTCGATGAGCAGGGGAACGCCCCGATCGAGGAAGGGTTGTTTGTTCGCGGCCGACCACATGACGCCGCCGGACACCAGCATGCGCAGGCTCGAGAGGTCCCACGGCGTGCCGCGCTGTTCCGCCGCCTCCAGGCTGGCGATCATGGGGCGTGCGAAGGCGTCGCCGACGATGACGCACATCTGCACCCGGCGTTCCTGGACGGTTCGCCACAGCTCGTCGGCCTCGAAGTGCCGCCCGGTCAAGCTGACCACAGTGCGACCGACGAGCAGCCCGCTCATCGAGGTGAACCAAGCCATGCCGTGCATGAGAGGTGCCGCCGCCAGCACGGGGCCGGACATCCCCATCGCGTGCAGCTGCGCCGCCGCATCGGCCGCCGCGGCGGGGGAGGTGGGGACCTCGGCGAGGGCCTGGTACGCCGCAGCGAACTGACGGAAGAGGTCCTGGTGGCGCCACATGACGCCCTTCGGGAGCCCGGTCGTCCCTCCCGTGTAGAGCAGCAGAAGGTCGTCGGGTGAGCGTGGAATGCGGGCAGCGGGTGCGTGACCCCGCACGAGGTCCTCGAAGGCGACGGCCCCGGGGAGTAGGGGAACGGAGTCGGCGGCCGTGGTCGTGACCTGGATCAGCGACTGCAACCGCGGCAAGGCGTCCCGAACGCCGCGCACGCGGTCTGCGAGCGCCCCATGGTAGACAAGCGCCGCGGCATCGGCGTTGTCGAGGAGGTAGCGGAGCTCGTCGGCGAGATACCGGAAATTGACGTTGACCGGGATGGCCCGCAGCTTCATCGCCGCGAAGGTCGCCTCGAGGTACTCGTTGGCGTTGTAAAGGTAGAGCGCGACCTTGGCTCCGGCGCCGATGCCTTGGGCCGCGAGGGCACTCGCGAGACGCGCCGCCCGGTCGTCGAAGGCAGCGAAGCTGCGCTCGTCGGCACCGTGGGCGAGAGCGAGCGCGGTCGGGAGTCGGTCAGCCACCGCCTCCCAGAGGTCGGCGAGGTTCATGGTCATGGGCAGCGCACTAGTCCACTCCGGGCGGTGCCGACAAGGCACGGGCACTTGCCTGCCTTGACAGCGCGAAGGGTGGATCGTAGATCTCGGACGCTCCGGGGTCGTCCGGCGCCTTTTAACTTGATCCCGAGAGGTCAGGAAGGGTCGTACATGAGATGCGCGAGGTTGCGGGCCGCGTGGAGAGCAAGGCCGGTCGACTCCCGTCGCGCTGGCAAGGCGAATGCACGAGTCCCGCCGTGGGGGTGAACGCCGCGGGTCGCGTGCGGCAGGTCCTGGATGGACCCGCCATCGAGCGTGCCGTGGCGCGCATCGCGCACGAGATCGCCGAGCGGAACAAGACCCTGGAGGGTATGGCGTTCGTCGGTGTGCGATCGCGAGGCGTACATCTCGCCCAGCGCATCCGGCGCGTGCTGCTGGCACTCAGCGGGGGCGCCGACATTCCCTTCGGCGTGATCGACATCACCCTCTACCGCGACGACCTGGACCGGGGTCTCCAGACTCCCGTGGTGAAGGGCACCGAGATCCCCTTCGCCGTCGAGGGGCGGCGGATCGTGCTGGTCGACGACGTGCTCTTTACGGGGCGCACGGTGCGTGCCGCGCTGGACGCGATCATCGACTTCGGACGGCCGGAATGCATCCAGCTCGCCGTCCTGGTCGATCGGGGCCACCGCGAGCTGCCCATTCGGGCCGACTACGTCGGCAAGAATCTGCCTACGGCGCGCAGCGAGCGCGTCAACGTCCACCTGGTCGAAGTCGACGGCGTCGACGAGGTGGTGATCGAGACCTGAGGGAGGACCCATGACGTTCACGCAGCGTCACCTGCTCGGGCTCGAGGGAATGTCGGCCGAGGCGCTGACCGCGCTGCTCGACACCGCGGCGTCCTTCAAGGAGATCTCCGAACGGGACATCAAGAAGGTCCCGGCGCTCCGCGGCAAGACGGTGATCAACCTCTTCTACGAGCCGAGCACTCGCACGCGCACCTCGTTCGAGATCGCCGCCAAGCGTCTCTCGGCTGATACGATCAACCTCAGTGCCTCGGCGTCGAGCGTCTCCAAGGGCGAGACCCTGGCCGACGTTGCCCGCAATCTGGAGGCGATGCGACCCGATGCGCTCGTGCTGCGCCATCCGCTCTCCGGGGCCTGTGCTCTGGTGGCTCGGCATGTGAGCTGCCCCGTGGTCAACGCAGGAGACGGCTGCCACGAGCACCCGACGCAGGCGCTGCTCGACTGTCTCACGATCCGCGAGCGTCGGGGGCGCATCGCCGGTCTCACGGTCGCGATCGTCGGCGATCTGCTGCACAGCCGGGTGGGCCGCTCGAATATCCATGCATTACGAGCCCTCGGAGCGCGCGTCCGGCTGGTCGGACCGCCGACCCTGGTGCCGCGGGAGTTCGCGGCGCTCGGCTGCGAGCTGCGCACGCGCCTCGAAGACGGTGTGCGCGACGCGGACGTGATCATGATGCTACGGATCCAGCGCGAGCGCATGGGGCGGAACTTCTTCCCCTCGCTCGAGGAGTACGCCCACTACTACTGCCTGACCGAGGCGGCGCTGGACCACGCGCGGCCGGACGTGGTGATCCTGCACCCGGGACCGCTGAACCGCGGGCTGGAGATTGCCAGCAGCGTGGCCGACGGTCCCTACTCGCTGATCATGAACCAGGTGACGAACGGCCTGGCCGTCCGCATGGCGGTACTGTACCTGCTGGTGGCGCGCAGCAAGCTCGCCCAGGCCGGCGAGGAGCCGAGGACCGAGCGGGACGCCGCGACCGAGGAGCCGGTGCGCGGTCTCGGAGGCGGCCGGGCATGACACGACTTGTGGTCGCGGGCGGAGCGGTGGTCGATCCGCTCGCGGGGACCGTCCGGCAGGCAGACGTGGTGATCGAGGAGGGCCGGATTGCCGGAGTGGAGCCGCCGGGCATCGCGGTGGCGGAGGCTGACACCGTCGATGCACGCGGCCTGCTCGTCATGCCCGGCCTGGTCGATATCCACGTGCACTTCCGCGAGCCCGGACAGGAGTACAAGGAGACGGTCGCGAGCGGTGTGGCGGCGGCCCTGGCGGGGGGCTTCACGACAGTTGCGTGCATGGCGAACACCGACCCCGTCAACGACTCGAGCGCCGTCACGCAGTTCATCAAGGATCGGGCCGCCGTGGCCGGCGGGGCACGCGTGTACCCGATCGGCGCCGTCAGTGTCGGGCTCGCCGGGCAGACGCTCGCCGAGATCGGCGAGATGCATCGGGCGGGCATCGTGGCCGTCTCGGATGACGGCAGGCCCGTGATGAGCGCGAGTCTCATGCGACGGGCGCTCGAGTACACGCAGCTCTTCGACATTCCCGTCATCGCGCACGAGGAGGACGACGATCTGTGCGATGGCGGCGTGATGAACGAGGGCATGACCGCGCTGCGCCTGGGCTTGCGCGGGCGCCCGACAGCCGCCGAGGTAGTGATGATCGCCCGGGACGTGGCGCTCGTGGAGCTCACCGGGGGACGTCTCCATGTGGCACATCTCTCGACGGCACGCGGCGTGGAGCTGGTGCGCCAGGCCAAGGCGCGAGGACTGCGGGTGACCGCCGAGGTGACGCCGCACCACCTGTTGCTGACCGAGGAGGCGGTGGCCGACTACGACACGAACGCGAAGATGGCGCCACCGCTTCGCACGCCCGATGATCGGGAGGCCCTGCGCGCAGCCCTCGCGGATGGCACCATCGACGCCATCGCCTCGGATCATGCCCCCCACCATCGGGACGAGAAGGACTGCGAGTTCGATCAGGCCGCGTTCGGGATCGTCGGCCTCGAGACCTCGCTCGCGCTCGGACTGCGGTTGGTGAGCGACGGCGTGCTCGATCTGCCAACGCTGGTGCACCGCATGAGCACCGGGCCCGCCCGGGTGTTGGGGCTGCCCTTCGGTACGCTTGCCCGAGGCGCGCCGGCGGATCTTACGCTGGTCGATCCGATGCGGCGCTGGACCGTCGTCGCGCGGCACTTTCGCTCCAAGAGCCAGAACACGCCCTTCGATGGGTGGGAGGTAGAGGGCCGGCCGGCGATGGTCCTGGTCCAAGGGCGGGTGGTGTACGAGGACCGCCCGACGACACCGACCCTGCGGGTTGCGTCATGATCAGCGAGCAGCGAGGCCCAGCGCTGCTGGCGCTGGCCGATGGCCTGGTCTTCCGTGGACGGGCCTTCGGAGCGATCGGCGAGGCCGCGGGCGAGATCGTATTCAACACCTCGATGACGGGATACCAGGAAATCCTGACCGATCCGTCCTACGAGGGGCAGTTGGTCGCAATGACCTGTCCGCAGATCGGGAACGTCGGGGTGAACCGCGACGATGTAGAATCGCGGCGGCCGCATGTGCGGGGATTCGTCGTTCGCGAGTACCGGGAACACCCGTCGAGCTGGCGTGCCGAGGGCAGCCTCGGCGGCTATCTCGCCGAGCACGGGATCCCGGGGATCGAGGGCATCGACACCCGCGCGCTCGTGCGGCATCTGCGTGACGCGGGCGCACAAGCGGCGGTCCTGTCCAGCGTCGATCTCGATCCCGACCGGCTGGTGCGCAGAGCCCGGGAGACGCCCAGCATGGAGGGGCAGGACCTCGTATCGGAGGTGACCTGTGCCGAGGCCTATACCTGGGACCAGGGGCCCTGGAGGCCTGGGGGCTACCTGCGGGCCTCCGAGATCGAAGCGCTGCAGGAGCGCTCGAGCCTTCGGGTCGTGGCCTTCGACTTCGGGATCAAGTGGAACATCCTGCGAAGTCTGGTCGGGCTGGGCTGTACGGTGCGAGTCGTGCCGGCCCATACCCCGCCGGCGGAGGTCCTGGCGTGGCAGCCGGACGGGGTGTTTCTCTCGAACGGCCCAGGCGATCCCGATGCCGTGCCGGGGGTGCGCGAGACGGTGGCCGCGCTGCTAGGGGAGATCCCCGTCTTCGGGATCTGCCTGGGGCACCAGATCCTCGCACTGGCGCTAGGAGGACGGACCTACAAGCTCAAGTTCGGCCATCACGGTGGTAACCAGCCCGTGCAAGACCTGGCGACGGGGAAAGTCGAGATCACCGCACAGAACCATGGGTTCGCGGTCGACCCCGCTTCGCTGGGAGATCGCGCCGAGGTGACGCACCTCAACCTGAACGATCGCACGGTCGAGGGACTCGCCGTGCGCGGGCGTCCGGTCTTTTCCGTCCAGTATCACCCCGAGGCGTCGCCGGGACCGCACGACGCTCAGTATCTCTTTCGGCGCTTCGTCGACCTGATGGCTCGTTCGCGATCCTGAGTCTCGATGCCTCGGCGTACAGATCTGCGCTCCATCCTGCTGATCGGCTCGGGGCCGATCGTGATCGGGCAGGCCTGCGAGTTCGACTACTCGGGTACCCAGGCATGCAAAGCGCTTCGGGAGGAGGGGTACCGGGTTGTCTTGGTGAACTCGAATCCCGCGACCATCATGACCGACCCCGAATTCGCGGATCGGACGTACGTCGAGCCCCTGACCCTCGAAGCGCTCGAAGCAGTGATCGCTGCGGAATCGCCGGACGCGCTGCTGCCGACCATCGGAGGGCAGACGGGCTTGAACCTGGCGCTCGAGCTGGCGGCCGCCGGGGTCCTGGAACGCCATGGGGTCGAGCTGATCGGCGCCACGGTGGATGCGATCCGGCGGGCCGAGGACCGGGACGAGTTCAAGGCGACGATGCGAGCGATCGGGCTCGACCTGCCGCGCAGCGGGATCGCGCGGAGCCTGGCCGAGGCCGAGGGCGTCCGGCGCGAGATCGGTCTCCCGGTGATCCTACGGCCGTCGCGGACCCTCGGGGGCAGCGGTGGCAGCTTCGCCGCCACCGAGGAGGAGTTCGCAGCGGGGGTGCGCTGGGCGCTGGCGCTCTCGCCGATCGGCGAGGTGCTCATCGAGGAGTCGATCGCGGGATGGAAGGAGTTCGAGCTCGAGGTCATGCGTGACCGGAAGGACAACGTCGTCATCGTGTGCTCGATCGAGAACTTCGATCCGATGGGGACGCACACGGGGGACTCGATCACGGTCGCTCCTGCCCAGACGCTCACCGACAAGGAATACCAGGCGATGCGGGACGCGGCGGTGGCGGTCATTCGCGCGATCGGCGTCGACACGGGGGGCTCGAACATCCAGTTCGCCGTGGATCCGCGCACGGGTCGTCAGGTCGTCATCGAAATGAACCCGCGCGTTTCGCGAAGCTCGGCGTTGGCCTCGAAGGCGACGGGATTCCCGATCGCCAAGATCGCGGCCAAGCTGGCGGTCGGCTACACCTTGGACGAGATCCCGAACGACATCACGCGCGAGACCCCCGCATGCTTCGAGCCAACGATCGATTACGTCGTCACCAAGATTCCGCGTTTCACCTTCGAGAAGTTTCCGCAGGCGAGCGATCGCCTGGGACCGCAGATGAAGTCGGTCGGGGAAGTCATGGCGATCGGGCGGACCTTTCGCGAGTCGCTGCAGAAGGCCCTCCGGTCGCTCGAGATCGGGAGCACGGGCTTCGAGCCACGCGCCGCTCTGAGCGCCCGAGAGCTGGAAGAACGGCTCAGACTGCCCAACGCCGATCGGCTGTGGGTCGTGGGGGAGGCCGTGCGCCGGGGGATGAGCGTGGAGCGGCTCGCCGCGCTGACGGGCATCGACCCCTGGTTTCTCGAGCACGTGCGGGACATCGTGCTCGAGGAGAGAGCGGTCAGCGGCGTACCGCTCGCGGCGCTCGGCGCAGAGCGGCTGCGAGCGCTCAAGCAGCATGGCTTCTCCGATGCGCGCCTCGCTGCGCTCTGCGGGAGCAGCGAGGGGGGAGTGCGTGCGGAGCGCGAGCGACAGGGGATCGCGCCGGTGTACAAGACGGTCGACACCTGCGCCGCGGAGTTCGAGGCCTTCACGCCGTACCTCTACTCGACCTACGAAAACGGCGAGTGCGAGGCACGGCCCTCGTTGCGGCGAAAGATCCTGATCCTCGGCG
>Ga0209101_1000049_pt1 | contig 93575 bp, 75 predicted proteins | sample ConPoolayeCmetaG_FD_185481 | JGI IMG/M metagenome (GOLD analysis project Ga0209101, IMG submission 185481) | Hot spring microbial mat communities from California, USA to study Microbial Dark Matter (Phase II) - Cone Pool mat layer C metaG... ... | reverse complement strand
GCCATTGGGAGCGCGGCATCGTAACCGGGCGGCACATGCAGGATGTAACTGCGCTGGATGCCGTCGTGATAGAGTGTGCGGGTCGAATCACCAATTGGCAGGGCAGGGGTATCTGACACGCGACGCCCGCAGGCCAGCACGCCGATCCCTATAACGATAAGGGGCAAGAGGTGTCTTCTCATTCTATCCGCCTTCATGTATCTAGTTGACTGTCAGCCGGCCAACATAACCAGCAGGGGCAAAGCATCGCTTTACCCCTGCCGGAGACGAGACGTGTCACCGCTGATTCGATCAAGGAGTCGGTATCTCGACAGCCTCCCCATAGCCAAACAGGTCGAGCGTCCAACTGCTCCCGTCTGCCTCGGTTACAACGGCGCGGACGATCTGGCTGGTGCTTTTGTTGATCCACAGATCAACAGTCGCCGTCCCCTCTGCCACTGCCCCGCCGACCAGCCCGCTCAGGTCTTGGCCTTCAGCCCGTGCGGTAATGTGGTAGGTCTTTGTGCCGTCAATATCCTCCTCCCCGGCGAGACTGGGGTTGGTCAGCACGTTCGTCAAGACGTAAGGGATGCCAACTTCCTCGCTGAATATATCCGCCGGATTAAAGGCAGCGGGCAACTGGATCGGTGCAAAGCTGGGCTTAAGCGGCGGCAGTTTGAAGAACACCCCCTCCGCCGTCCACAGCAATTCCGCCTCAGCAACCATGCCGCCCGCCTGTACCTTGACAACCGCGTACACGCTGTCAGGGGCCTGATAAGCCCCCTCCGCACTGAGCGCGGTCAGACCCATCGTCGGGTCAAGCTGAATGGGCGGGCCGTCCCGCGTGATGGCCCATTGCACAGTATCCACCTGCTTCATTGCCTCTGCTGAGTTGGCGAGAATCTGCGCCGGCGTCAGGCCGCCCCCGCCGCACGCCGTCAGCACCATCAGCGCCAGCACAACAGTACCTGCCAGTACCAGATGCCGTTTCATGGTATCCTCCTCTCTCCCGCCGTAAGGCCTGCACACCAACTTACGTGCGCCCCCTTATGAGGGGAGGCACAGGTTCGCACCTGCCTGATTCACAGTATGGGGCAGAGTGCAGGGTTTGTCAAAGGGTTGGGGAGAGTTGATTCTAGCCCGCCCCGCTGACGCGATCCCTGGCCCGCAACAGAACCGCCAGCACCACCGCCGCCAGACAGACGACCGCCGCGATGACCATCATCTCGTTGATAACCATTGTAGCCACCCTCTTGCCGATCTCAGCCAGTTGCGCAAAGACAGCCTCATCGCCGAGCGCCGCCGCCATGCTTTCTGTCAGGCGGGTCGAGCGGTGCAGACCATAGCTGGTCATGGCCGACGTGCCGATGGTCATGCCGATCAACCGCATGATCAACACCAGCGCGGAAGCCGCCCCCCGCTCATCCGAGCGCATCGCATTAATGACTGACGTACTGACCGGTGCGACCGTCAGCCCCAGCCCCACACCTGCCAGCGTCAGGTTGAGCGCCATGGCTGTACGGGTCACATCCGGCGTCCATGTCCGCCCAATGTAGAATCCCCCTGCCGCAACCAGCAGTCCCAGCGCCGTTGGGAAGCGGTAACCGAAACGCCGGGTCAGCACGCCGCCCGGCACACTGGCCAGCGCCATCGGAACAGTCAACGCGCCAAGCAACAGCCCGCTGATCAGCGCGGCCTGCTCAACCTCCGTGACGACGACCGTGTTGACAAACAAGGGCACAGAGACCATGCCCACCATCAGGCAGAAGCCCACCAGCAGATTGACCGCACATGCCAGCGAGACATTGCGGTTGAGGAAATGCTCCAGTGCAAAGAGCGGGTTCGCGCTGTGCCGCTCGACTAAGACGAACCCGATCAAGCAGACCGCCGCACCGATCAAAACCGGAACGGCATAGGGCGGCAACAGCGAGGTATTCAGGGAGGTCTGGCCGGCGCCTCCCTCCTGACTCCCTCCCAAGCCGATGTTCAGGCCAACAAGCGTCAGCGTGATCAGGACGGCCCCAGCCGCGTCCAAGCGCGGCACGGAGCGTTGCCGGCGCGGCCCGATCACAGCGAAGATCACCGCCGCCAGCAGTGCCAGCAGGAGAGCCAGCGACAGCCAGTGCAGGTTGAGCAGACGGCGGCTGAGCATCTGGAGCACAGCGGGCCAGACAGCACTGCCGATCTCGACCAGCGCCAGCAGGTTGACCGCCGCCAGCCCCGCTCCGATCACCCCCCATCCAAGGCGGCTCAACCCGCCCTCATCGTGCTGTTCAGCCGCCGGCGCGAGTTGCCGCCATGTGATGGCCGCCACAACAGTTGTGATGGGGATGTTAATCCAGAACATGACCGGCCATTCGACGATCTGCACCATGGCGCCGCCATAGAGCGCCCCCAGCACCCAGCCGGCTGTATCTACCGTGGCCACCAGCCCCAGCGGGACAGCCCGCTCACCGGGCGGGAACAGGTCGCCGGCCAGCGCCATGCTGACCGGCACCATCGCGCCAGCCCCCAGCGCCTGCACAACCCGCCCGGCCACCAGCGCATACAGCGCCATGTAGGAGGGGTCGGGCCGCCCGCCCTCGATCAGCCGGAAAAGACGCCCCATCCACACGGCTGGCGTATAGACCGCCGCCGCCACCAGCCATGACCCCAGCACAAAAGTCAGCAGGGCAATGAAATAAGTCCGCCGCCGCCCGATCAGGTCAGAGACACGGCCCATCAGAACCACGCTGACGGTATAAGCCAGCAGGTAGCCGCTGACCACCCAGGCCGCATCGTCGGCCCCCGTCTGGAACGGAATCTCCAGATCAACGATCACATTGGGCAGAACAGCAGACACAACGGTCAGGTCCAGCGCACCAATGAAGACCGGCAGGCAGACCAGCGCCAGCACAATCCATGGCCGCTGGATACCTGAGGCAGGCTCGGCACGTTCCATCGTCACCCCCTCCCTGACAGGGTTCAGCACCGCCGTCCCCCCTCATCCGCAAAAAGGGACGTTACTTCAGGAAAGAGTAGGCAATAAAACCAACATATCCGGCCAAAAACGCAACCGCCTCGATGCGTCCGACTACCTCGTCAAAGCAGAAGGAGAGCCACAATATGCCTGCAAAGGCAATCATGACTGCCAGATCAATCAGCACAACCGCCGGATCAAGGGGGATCGGGTGAATGGCGGCTGTCGCCCCCAGAATAAACAGCAGGTTCATGATGTTAGAACCCACCACATTGCCAATCGCAATGTCAGACTCGCCGCGGCGGGCCGCCAGCACACACGTGACCAGCTCCGGCAGTGACGTACCCAGCGCCACAACGCTTAGGCCGATCACCACGTCGCTGACCCCCAGCCCCTGCGCGACTGCAACGGCCCCCCTGACCATCAACTGGGCACCCCCTCCCAGCACAACTATACCCGCCAGCAACAGCAGGAGCGCCCGGACAGGGTGCTCCCTGTCAAGCAGATGTTCCTTTTCTTCAAATTCCAGGATTTCGGCATCCATAGCTTCATGATCGCGCTCAGAGAACCGGATCAGGGACACAATCACAACGACCAGCCCAACGAGCAGAAGCCCGCCCTCCAGCCGGTTGATCTCGCCATCCAGAGCCATCAACAGAGAGACCACAGACAGGCCGACCATCAAGGGCACTTCGATCCGGATCAGCCGCCAGTGCACCGCCACCGGATAGATCAGCGCGGCTGTCCCCAGAATGAGTCCGATGTTGGCAATGTTGGACCCGATCACATTGCCCAGCACGATCCCATTCGTGCCGGCCAGCGCGGCGCTGATGCTGACCAGCAGTTCCGGGAATGAAGTGCCGATTGATACAACCGCCACGCCGATCACCAGCGGCGGCACCCCCAGCGCATTCGCCAGGCGCGAAGCGCCGCGCACCAGCCACTCCCCGCCGAAGAACAGGCCGGCGATTCCAAGCAACACAAATAGAACACCAAGGAGCATCTCGTTCCTTCCTTCCTTTCATGTCAGGAGATGTAGAACTACTAGAAGATAGAGAGCCGGAAGTTTAAAGGAAATAGGCCGGCGGCTCGATTTCGGGTGGGGATACCCCCTGTGTTCTATTTTACACCCGCGCCCGCTTCAGCCACAGAGAATTCGTCACCACGCTGACCGAACTGAAGGCCATGGCGAAGGCGGCGAGGATCGGGTGAAGCTGACGCAGGATGTCCGGCACCCAGCTAAACGGATACAGCACCCCTGCCGCAACCGGGATCAGGATGACGTTATAGCCAAAAGCCCAGAACAGATTCTGCTTGATCGTGCGGATGGTCGCCCGCGAGAGGCGCAATGCCTGCGGCACACTGCGCAGGTCGCCGCGCATGAGGGTCACATCGGCGGCCTCCATAGCTACATCCGTGCCCGTCCCGATGGCGATCCCCACATCAGCTTGTGCCAAGGCCGGCGCGTCGTTGATGCCGTCCCCTACCATGCCGACTGTATAGCCCTGCTCCTGAAGCTGTTTCACGTAGGCCGCCTTGCCGCCCGGCGCAACCTCCGCGAAGACGGTATCCACCCCCGCCTCGCGGGCGATGGCCTCCGCCGTAGCGCGGTTATCACCCGTGATCATGGCCACATGCAGACCCAGCCGATGCATCTCAGCGACAGCCTCGCGACTGCCCTCTTTGATCGTATCAGCCACCGCGATCAGGCCTGCCGCCTGCCCGTCCACAGCTACCCACATGGCGGTTTTGGCCTCGGATTGCAGGCGCTCGGCTTCCGCCCGCAGGCCGTTCAGCGCGACCCCTTGCGTCTCCATCAAGCGGAGACTGCCGACCAGCACCGTCCGTCCCTCAACGAGGGCCTGTACCCCTTGACCGGTGATGCTGGTAAAAGCCTGCGGTTCTGGAAGAGACAACCCTGCCGCCGCCCGCACAATCGCCTGTCCCAGCGGATGTTCAGAGCCGCGCTCAGCTCCGGCGGCCAGCCGCAGGATGTCAATCCCCTGCGGAGCGATCACATCCGTCACAGACGGCTCTCCGCGCGTGATCGTGCCGGTCTTGTCAAGGACAAGGGCAGTCAGGCGGTGTGCCCGCTCCAGTGCGGCGCTGTTCCTGAACAGGATACCCTTCTCAGCCCCCTTGCCCGTTCCCACCATGATCGCCGTCGGGGTAGCCAGCCCCATCGCGCACGGGCAGGCGATCACCAGCACCGCTACCATCCGGATCAAGGCTGTCACAAAGTCAGAGCCGGGCACGGCAAACAGCCAGACGACGAAGGTTACCAGGGCCACGACGATCACAACCGGCACAAACACCGCCGCCACCTGATCAGCCAGCCGTTGGATGGGGGCCTTGCTGGCCTGCGCGTCTTCCACCAGTTTGATGATCTGTGCCAGCGCGGTCTCCCGCCCGACGGCAGTTGCCTCAAACTTGAGCAGGCCCTGCCGGTTGATCGTCGCGCCAATGACCCGGTCCCCCGGCCCCTTATCCACCGGCAGGCTCTCGCCGGTGATCATGCTCTCGTCCACCGCGCTGTGGCCGTCTATAACGCGGCCATCCACCGGGATTTTCTCGCCGGGCCGGACGATCACCACATCGCCAACCTCAACCTGATCCACCGGCACATCCACCTCAGCGCCGTCACGCACCACACGGGCCGTCTTGGCCCGCAGGCCCATCAGCTTCTTGATCGCTTCGCTGGTCTGGCCTTTGGCGCGTGCCTCCAACAGCTTGCCCACCACAATCAGCGTGATGATGGCCGACGAGGTCTCAAAATAGACATGGGGTGTGCCGGCTACCGCGCCCGCGTCCATGTGCATCGCCATTTCAGCGGCAGGGCGGAAGATCAGGCTGAGGGTCACCGCCGCCGAGTAGATATAGGCCACACTCGACCCCAGTGCCACCAGCACATCCATGTTAGCTGATCCGTTGCGCAGGGCCTTGAACCCGCCCGTGTAATACTGCCAGCCGACATAAAACTGGACGGGCGTCGCCAGCGCCCAGAACAACCCATTGACCCACGCCGCATGAGACCACTCGCCCAGGATGCCAAAATCACGGGCCATGCTGAGCAGGAACAGCGGCAGGCTGAAGATCACGCCGACGATCAGCCGGCGCGTCTGTTGTCTGATCTCATCCTCGCGGGCCTTGCGCTCGGCATCCTCCATCCCCTCATCAGAGGCGGCTTCGACCACCCCGTAACCGATCCGCTCAACCTGCCTGACCATATCACGGCGGGTCACCTGCCCCGGCACATAGGTCACGACGGCCTTCTCAGTAGCCAGATTGACCGATGCCTCCAGCACGCCGGGCAGTTTCTTGAGGCCCTTTTCAACTGTGGCAACGCAGTTGGCACACGTCATGCCGGTGATCGCTAAATCAACAACCGCGGTTGCCACGCCGTACCCCACCCGTTCCACCTGCTTGATCAGATCGCTTTCTTGGAGCTTATCCGCATCATAGGTGACGGTGGCTTTTTCAGTGGCCAGATTGACGCTGGCCTCTTTCACGCCGTCCAGCCGGCGCAACCCCTTCTCGACTGTGCTGGCGCAGTTGGCGCACGTCATGCCGGTAATGGGGAGTGTAATCTGCTTTTCCATGCGATCTACCTGCTCCTCACCCTCACACAGGGTGTGACGCTGACATACCATGTTACGAACCTGAGATAACTCTCCTTAAATTATACCACCCCTTGTCTTATAATTAAGGTGTTTTTTGTCCATTTTGTGGCGTGGGGAAACAAGCCCTGCTTGCGCTCTGATTTGAAACGGTTTATTATAGGCCAATTCGACCGTATAAGTAGAGTAAGGAAGAAACAATGTCCGGAACTGAGCTGTTCGGCCCCCTTTTTGCAGGAGGTACTGTTCTCTTTATTGTGCTGGCTTGTGGAATCACAGCCCTGACGATCGGGTTTATTGCCCTCGTATTCGTTATTGCCCGCCGGATCGGCAAGCGCATGATCGAAGGCGACCCGGAGATCGCACAGAATGGACTATCGGGCAAAGGCCGCATCTTAAGTATCGAAGATACTGGTGTCCGCATAGGCGGCGAGATGAATATCCGTTGCCGCTTCCAGCTTGAGGTGACGCCCGACGGCGGCCCGCCCTATCAGGCGACAGCGCTGGCTGTTATCCCAATGGTCAACCTTGCCCAATTCCAAGCGGGGGCTGTTGTGCCGGTCAAGATTCACCCGACCGACCCCAGCAAGGTCATCCTTGACATTTATGCCCCAAGGACAGCCGCCAGCCCGTTATAGCTCCTTTTGTCCTTCGCGGCTGGCATCAAAAAACAGGGACGGCTTTGAGCCGCCCCTCCTCTATTCCGCCACCACATTGATCTCAAGCTGAGCACGGTCTCCGCGATGGTGGGACAAGCCAAACTCAACTGGTCTGTCCTGCGGATCGTAGATGGTGCTGGTGATAGCCAGCAGAGGCGTCGAAGTAGGCACTTGGAGCAGGCGGGCTTCCTCTTCCGTGCAACGGATGGCCTCCACAAGGCGCGTGCCATGGGAGAGGGTCACGCCGTACTTGTGACGCATCAAGGCGTACAGCGAGGCATTTTCCAGATCGTCGTGTTCCAGGCCGGCAAACAGCGAATGCGGCAGATAGTTGGTCACGATCATGATCGGCTCATCGCCGATCATGCGCAGGCGCACCAGCTTAATCACCTCATCGCCTGCTGTCAGACGCAAATGCTCGGCTACAATCTTGTCGGCGGGCACAACTCCCTGCTCCAGAACACGGGTGGTCAACACCAAGCCGCGTGAGGCCATATCCTCATAAAACCCGACTGTGCGTTGCAGAAAACGTTCACGCAGTTTGGGAACAACAACAAAAGTCCCCTTGCCCTGCACGCGATACAGCAGACCCTCATGCGTCAGGTCGTCGAGTGCCTTACGGGCAGTGGTACGGCTGACCCCGTAGGTTTGGCACAGTTCAGCCTCAGAAGGGATAGGTTTTCCTGCCGGCCATGACGCGATCTGCTCCCGGAGGATTTCCCTGATCTGGTAATACTTCGGGACGGGCAGGTTCTGAGCTAGGGATGCTGGTTGGGGATGGTCGGAGATGGTTTCTGGTGACACTGGGACTCCGCAGTTCCGGCTGGCATGATCATCCCCCGGCATCAACGGCCGGGGTGTGTGAAACGCCTGCCTGCATGATCAAGAGATATGCTCTTAGTTTTAATATACTCTTAATTTAATTTTAAACCTATTATATGAAAGCCTGCCTGCTTTGGCGAATAAGGCGGCTGGCCGCCCCATCCTATAGTGCGCCCTCTGCACGCGATATAATCACACTACGCCGCGAACAGTCGTGCCTGCGCGGCTTATTCTGAGTCGAAACCACGTCGAAAACACACTGCCAAAGGAGGTACGCCATGACACAGCCCGACCCCTTTGCGGTCCTTGAAGGGCATGCCTACATGGCCCTGACCACTTACCGCAAAAGCGGGGCCGCCGTCACAACGCCGGTCTGGTTTGCCAAGTCAGACGGCAAGCTTTACCTGACCACCCTGCCGCACGCAGGCAAGGCTAAGCGTATCCGTAACAACCCCGCTGTCGAGGTCGCGCCCTGCACTGTGGACGGTAGATTGCTTGGCCCGGCAGTCAAGGGCACAGCCCGTATTCTGCCCGCCGGCCAAGAGGAAGAGGACGCCCAGCGTGCCCTGCACCGCAAATACGGGCTTCAGTACGCCATCCTGACGTTCATGCGCATACTCCGACGCGGGCAGGCAGACCGTATCTACCTCGAGATCACGCCGGCGGAGGGGGCTTCATGACCAGCCGGCCATTCTCCCGCCCGCTGACGTGGGCTGTTCTGATAGGGCTGACAGCCACAGCAGGGATACTGATCGGGTTGATGCCCGCCGAACGCACGCTCGGCGAGGCGGTCAGGATCGTGTATGCCCACGTAGCGCTGACAGAGGCCGGGACGCTGGGCCTGTATGCGGCGGGGATCATGGGCTTGGCCGTGCTGATCAGCGGGCGGCAAACCCTCCGGCTCTGGATGCAGATCACCGCCGGCGTCGGGCTGGGGATGCTGGCCATGGGTTTTGTAGTCAGCCTGGCCGCCCAGCAGACGGCGTGGGGCGGCATCGCATGGCAGGAGCCGCGCGTGGCCGCCGCGCTGAACGTACTGGCAATAGCGCTCATTGTGCAGGTACTAACCTTCTGGCTGTCCAACGAGCGGATACGTGGGGCGCTCAACGCCGCGCTGGCCGGTTTTGTGTTCTGGTCGGGGCTGAATGCCCAGGGCGTCCTGCACCCCGGCGCGGCGATCAGCGCCTCGCCCTCAGCGGCGATCCGGCTGTCGTTCCTCGCGCTGACAGCAGTCTGTCTGCTGGCCGGAGCATGGATCGTATGGCAGGCGGGGAGAGACCTCACCAGCCGGCAGTGACGGAGCACATTCACCCTCGCTGAACAAACAGGGCTATAATGAAGACATACTCTCTGTATCTGTTCCCATCATGAGGAAAGGATCAACCGTGAATCGCACCAATCTATATGACACCCATGTCAGCCTTGGGGCGCGCATGGTTCCGTTTGCTGGCTGGGAGATGCCGGTGCAGTACACCAGCCCGCTTGAAGAACACGCCACTGTCCGCACAGCGGCAGGCCTGTTTGACATTGACCACATGGGCCAGATTATCGTCGAGGGAACCGACGCGCTGGCCTTCCTCCAATACATGACGCCCACCGACCTCGACGCCCTAGAGGAATGGGAGGCCACCTACTCCCTGCTGTGCTATGCCGACGGCGGCACGGTGGATGATATTTTCGTCTACCGCCTGCCGGAATACTATTACGTGGTCGTCAACGCCGCCAACCTCAAGAAGGATGTCAAGTGGCTTCAGGCCCACACGCCCGGCTTTGAGGTCAGCGTGACGGATGTTTCAACCGAGACCTACATGTTGGCCTTACAGGGGCCGAAAGCGCAGGCCGTCCTCCAGACCATCTGCGACGTTGACCTGTCTAAAGTGCCTTTCCACTTCAGCGCACGCGGACAGGTAGCAGGCGTGCCGGCGCTGATCGGGGCAACCGGCTACACCGGCGAATACGGCTACGAGCTGTTCTTTGACGCTCAGCAGGCCGTGACAGTCTGGAACGCTATTCTGAAGGCCGGCGAGCCGTTCGGAATCAAGCCCATCGGGCTGGCCGCGCGGGACAGTCTGCGCTTTGAGCCGTGCCTGCCGCTCTACGGGCATGAGCTGACCGCGGCCATCTCCCCGATTGAGGCCGGGCTGGGATACTTCGTCCAGCCGGACAAGGGCGACTTCATCGGGCGGGATGCCCTGCTCAAACAGCGGCTGGAAGGCCCGCCCCGCAAACTGGTATGTATCGAGATGGTGGACAAGGGCGTCCCGCGCGAACACTACGAGATCGTGGTAGAGGGCCGGCACGGGCACGTCACATCCGGCATGTTCGCCCCGACTGTCGAAGCTTACGCCGCCATGGCGCTCATCCCAGCCGAGCTGGCACAGGAGGGCCGCGAACTGGAAGTGATCATTCGGGGGCAACCCAAGAAGGCCAAGATCGTCAAGCGTCCGTTCTACATCCCGGCCTACCGGCGGTAATCTGTGGGCGGCTCACAGCCCGACAGCCCGCTTCACAACGACTATACTCATGTTGGTATAGCTCCCGCTTCAGCCGGGAGCTTATCTCTCACCTGTCTCAACCTTCAAAGGAGCAATCATGTTCACTTGCCGCCCCATTCACCGCCGCACTCCGCTGGCTGTCATAGTGCTGGCAGTTGCCGCGCTGGCCTGTAACGCCCCGCTCGGATCAGCGGCGCAGACTGACCAGCCCGTTGTGACAGCCTCCGTGACAACCCCTCCTGTTGAGACGGTCACAGCCTCAGCCCAGCCGTCTGAGCCGGCCCAGCCGACCGTGCCGCCTGCCCCCGTCACCGCCCCGCCGACCGCTGTCCCTAACGCCGTACAGGCTGTCTATGCAGGGATCAGCTTCTACTACGATTATTCACTGGCCTCAAGCTGGGATGTGGAGATTGTCCCGCCTGTGCCCGATCCCAACATCCCGCAGGAATGGCTGATGGCCTCGCACTATGCCTTTACCCTGCGCGGCTATCCGTTAACCCACATATTCCTTGAGCCGCAGATTCTCATTTTCCGGACGCAGGCCTACAGCGAGCTGAACCCCCTTGCCGCTCAGCGGATCGCCGCCCTGCGCCAGCTTCTGGCTGAGCGCCCCGCCGCCTTCCCCGCCGAGATGCCCTTCCTGCCGGTGCTGAACGCCGCACAGGTCATCCATGTTCAGCATGCCTACCTGAACTTCCAGAACGGGTCGGGGGTGCGCTACCTGACCCAGCACGATCAGGCTTTCCTGCCTATCAACAACGAGGAACTGATCTACACCTTTCAGGGGTTGACCTCAGACGGCGGTCACCTGATCGTGGTGACCATGCCGATCTCACACCCCAGCCTGCCTGACGATCACACGCAGGTCCCCGGCGGCGACCCGACCGCCTTTGCCAACAACTTTGAGTCGTATCTAGCGGACATCACCGCACAACTGGAAAGCGCCGCCCCCGACAGCTTCGCTCCCAGCATCCTGTTGCTGGATACAATGGTACAGTCATTGCTTGCCGCCCCGCAGTAGCAAGAAAGAAAGCCGCAGGGGAGGGACGCCATGCCCCGTTCCTGCGGCTGAACCGATAATGAGGGGAAGTTACTCGTAGCGCAGGGCCTGCACGATCTCCAGCCGGGCGGCCTGCCGGGCCGGGATGATCGCGGCCAACGCCCCAAACAGCAGGCCGACTGCTGTCGCCGCGATCAAGCCGGCGGCAGGGAACGAATACGTCAGCGGGAAGCCTGCCACACTGACGGCACCGGTCAGCACATAGCCCAGATACAGGCCGGCCAGCATCCCCAGTGCTGTTCCCAGCGCCGCCAACAAGAGAGCCTCACCCACAATCATCCGCCGCACCTGCCGCCGCGTTGCGCCGGTAGCCCTGAGCATCCCGATCTCGCGGGTACGCTCGATGACGGCAATGGCCAGCGTATTGAGCATCGCGATCAGCGAGGGAAGCGCCAGTACACCCAACAGAACATCAAACACCAAAAACGCCACCCGGAACAACTGCATGGTCTGTTCGAGGTACTCCCGCCCGTTGATCAGGGCAAACTGCGGATAGGGAGCCATGATCTCCCGCAGGGCTGACTCAACAGCTTTGGCGTCTGCGTCCGGCGTGAGATTTAACTGGATCAGCACGTCCTCCTCGCGGTCGAAGTCTGCCGCCAAATTGGCTTGCGAAATGTAGGCCACTGACACTTTAGCATTGAAATAGTCACCCGCTACCCCGACAACCTGATAGGTCTGTCTGCCATGCGGGGTGATCAGCTCTATCTCATCCCCCACCCCCAGCCGATTCTGAGCGGCAAAGATGTTGTTCAAAATGATACTGCGCCCGCTGGCAAGCGCCGCGTAAGCTGTCTCTGGATCACCCGACTGGAAGGCGAGTCCGCTCACCTGCGGGAAGGTCTGAGGATCGAGGCCCAGCAAGGTGAGAGCCGCCCCGTCGGATGCCGTCACCCCGACGCGCAGGGTGCTGACCGCCTCCACGCCGTCCACCTGCCGCAACCGTACAGCCAGATCGGGGCTGGCACCTACATCGCTTCCCCACACCGCCACCGAGGGCGGCAGGAGGATGAAATCACTGCCCAGCGACTTCCTGACCACATCCTCAAAGTAGACAGTAACGCTGGACATAACGCCCGCCATCGCGATCAGAAGGGCTAACCCGATCATGGTAGCGCTGGCCGTGACAGCCGCCCGCGTCGGCTGGCGGGAAAGGTTTGCCTGAGCCAGTGTACCCGTTCCGTCGCGGGCAAAGAGGATGCTCAACAGGCTTCCAAACAACCGGGCGATGGGCGTCACCAGCGCGGGAGCAAGCATCACCAGCCCCATGATGAACAACAGGATGCCCAGACTGGTCAGACGGATGTCTCCGCTCACCAGCGCCAGCACAGCCAGCACCAGCAGGAGTCCGCCAATCACCGTGCCGGGCTTCACCCGGAAAGGAGCAGAGGCCTCAGCCGCCGGCGGCCGCAGAGCCTCCAGCGGCGTCACGCGGCTGGCGCTTAGGGCAGGCATCAGGCCGGCCAGCAGAGTCACCCCGATCCCCAGCACCACTGCCGCGATCAAGGCAGGCAGATTAACAACCGGCGCACCCAGCTCCAGATGGAGGTAACTAGCAAAGATCGGCGCAGACAATTGAAGGACCCCCAACCCAAACAGATAGCCAAGGATAATACCCGCCGCCGTACCAGCTATCCCCTGCAACAGCCCTTCGGTCAGTATCAAAGCGATGATCGTGCGGCGGTTCGCCCCGACGGAACGCAGAATACCAATGTCACGGCGGCGCTCGGCCACCACCGTCCGGAAGGTGTTGAAGATGATGAAACCGCCCATCAGCAGGGCTACAAAGCCAAACAGATTCACCGCTATTTCACCCATCTGGAGGCTGGCAAGCATCTCAGCACCAGAAGGCAGTGCACCCAGATGATAGGAGTCACCCAGCCTGTCTTGAATGGCCTGAATGATCTCCTCCCGTCGGGCCTCATCAGTGGTATTCAGATTAGCCTCGATGGTGTTGATCTGGCCGGGCTGGTTCAACAGAGCCTGAGCCTCGGCCAACGGGACCAGGACTTCTTCGTTGCCGGGCATTGCACGAGCCGGAAGCAGGCCGACAACCGTCAGGCGGACCTCACCTTGGGTAGTCGGCAGTCTCAGGCTGTCGCCCAGACCCAGCCCCAGCGCCTCAGCCAGCGAGACCGTGATCACGGCACTATGGGTGTCGTCCGCCTCCAGAAAGCGCCCCTCCTCAAGCGGGTAGTAGCGCAGGGCTGGCGCTTTCTGAGGGTCAAGGCCGACCACTGACAAAACAGTGATCCGATCCGGTGCGGCCGGGTCCTGATCATAGTAGTCAGCGGGCAGGTTGACATTGCGCTGGAGCGACCCCGCCGCCAGACGCACCCCTTCGACGGAAGCCGCCTCCTCCACCACGGAGGCCGGGAAGGCCGCACCGGTCACCTGCGTAATGGTAACATCCACCTGCCCCGACGCCGCCAGCATATTGGCCTGCAAAGACTGCACCATCGTCGGGATCAGGATGTTCATCCCGAAGATCAAAAAGACGCCAAAGACAATTGCCAGCGTGGTCAGGAATGTTCTCAGTTTACGCCCCAGCAAATAACGCGAGGCCATTATCAAGTTAGTCATAGTTTCACTCCGCTTCAGATCGGCGGCTGGCTCTTACGCAAAAGAGTTCATCTTATCCGTGACCAGCTCGGTGTTGCCTGCCTTGCCGGGGTCAAGGATCGTTTCATCTACCACAGTACCATCTTTCAAGAACACAATGCGGTCAGCATAGGCCGCAATGCGTGGATCATGGGTCACCATGACCACGGTGCGCCCCCATTGATCCGGCACCTGCCGCAACAGCGAGGCAATCTCATCGCCCGCCCGCGAGTCGAGGTTGCCGGTCGGCTCATCGGCAAGGATCAGAAGCGGCTCGGCCACCAGCGCACGGGCAATTGCCACGCGCTGTTGCTGGCCGCCGGAAAGCTGATCCGGGCGGTGGTTTAGGCGGTCGCCCAGCCCGACACGCCTCAGCCATTCGACAGCCCTGGCACGGGCCTGAGCGGGCCTGACGCCGTCCAGAATCAGCGGCAAAGCGGTGTTCTCAACAGCGCTCAATACCGGTATCAGGTTAAAGAACTGGAACACAAACCCGATCTTGCGGCGGCGCAGTTCAGTCAGCTTCTCGTCACTCAGTGTATTCAGGAACGCACCGTCAATGCTGACCTGCCCTTCGGTCGGCTTATCCAGCCCGCCGATCAGATGCAACAGCGTGGATTTGCCACAGCCGCTAGGCCCCATCACGGCCACAAACTCGCCGGGGTTGATGCTCAGGTTGACACGGCTCAGGGCTGTTACAGCGGCATCGCCAGAGCCGTAAACTTTGGTGAGGTTTTCTGCCTGTATCAGTGACATAGCTGCAACTCCTGTTAGACGATTTCAACATGAAGGGCTGGTTTCAGACCAGCCCTCTCGATCTTTTCCGCGTTGCTTACCCGTTTTTACGGGGCCTGCCGCGCGGTCTGGGCTGTGGCTCTGGCAGGGGTTGCCGGCGGATTTCGTCCAGCCGGCCCTCAACAATATCCAGCCAGCGCAGGTCAGCTTCCAGATGCATGATCACCTTGTCGAGCAGCAGTAACTGAGCCAGCTCCGTGCGGGGGTCCATGTCGTTGCGGCGGCGGGTAGCATCATGCAGAGCCTGATACAACACAGCCCGCTGAGACTGGATCAGCCGGTAGGGGTCTCCCTCACCGGTAGCCTGACAGAGTACCAGCTTGATAAAGAACTCATCGCGCTGAAGCTCCGGCACGACGCCGCTTGCCAGCCATTCGGCCAATGCCGCCCGTCCCTGCGGCGTGATGGCATAGACCCGCTTCTCCGGGCCGCCGCTCTGCTCGACGGAGGCAGGGCATACCAATCCCCCCTCCTCCAGACGAGCCAGCGTGGTATAGACCTGTGCCGGTCTGACATCCCGGCTCTGGGCGCCTCCCATCATGGCGGTGAAGGCGGCATGCAATTCATAACCGTGGCGCGGACGCTGGGCCAGCAACCCCAGCAGGGCATTGCGAACGGACATCGGCAAATCTACTCTACAGGTGACTAGATTAGCAGAAAATATAATACAAGTAACTAGATTTGTCAAGCCAAACAGGCCGGCAACACCTCCGCGAGGCCAAGCACACCTCCATCAGCGCTTTCCGCATGCTCAACCATTCTCTACCCGTTTACAAACGTCCGGCAGGGTTGTCTTATTCCCTGTTTGCCTATAACATAGACGCAGATCATATATTTCAGTCTTCTGGGGGTAGGGAGCAAGCCACTCATCCAACCGATGAGGGGAGGTTCCTTGTTGCTTTTTTATAGCCAAACCGCCGGAGCACCCTGCACAAGGCAACCGCTCACTGGCATTTATATCACCCGTAGGGGGCACAGCGGCGCGGGGCGAGCTGGCCGGCCCGGCCAGCCTCAATATGATTGATGCGCCTGTCATTGTGGAGGAGACTATGAAAAGCTGTCTTTTCACTCGTTCGCCGCTGGGGTTTGTGTTACGCCTGACCTTTATTTCTTTGTTCATCGTTGCACAGGCCCTCAGCTTGATGCCCGTCGAGATCGCGCGGGCCGTCGCGCCGGCCTCGCCCCCCGGCTGTACTGCCGCTACGACCACCTTCACCAACAACACGCCGGTAACGATTGGCCCCAACATCTCAACCGTCACGTCGAATATCACTGTCGCCGGCGCGGGGGCCTACCTGTGGGATGTTGACCTGACTACAAACATCGCCCACAGCCGTAATGGTGATCTGGACATCACCCTCCGTTCACCTGCCGGGACGGTCATCACGCTCACTACCGACAACGCCGGCAACCTCGCCAGCGTCTTCAACGGCACCCTGTGGGATGACGACGCCAACCCCGGCGGGCAGGTGCCCTACGCCGTCAATAACGGGCTGGCTACCGATCATCTCTACTTTAACGGCGTTCTCGCCTCCCCTCTCGTCCCTGAGGAGGCGCTGGGGGCTTTTGTGGGCGAGAACCCCAACGGCGTCTGGACGTTGAGCATCAGCGATGACGCTAACGGCCAAGGGGGCACCCTCAGCAGTTGGTCGCTCACGTTGACCACTTTCACCGTTACCCCTGTGACCGCCACGACCACCTTTACCAATAACACGCCGGCAGCGATCTCCGCAATCGGCATACCAACTGTCACATCCAATATTGCGGTGGCGGGGACCACTAACCTGATCAGCGATGTGAACGTCACCACCGCCATCACCCACACGGCCAACGACAATCTCGACATCACCCTCCGCTCGCCTGCCGGGACGGTCGTCACGCTCACCACCGACAACGGCGGCGTCCTCGACAACGTCTTCAACGGCACCCTGTGGGATGACGACGCCAACCCAGGCGGGCAGGTGCCCTACGCCGCCAACAACGGGCTGGTCACCGACCATACCTACGTCAACAACACCCTTGCCTCCCCTCTCGTCCCTGAGGAGGCGCTGGGGGCTTTCATGGGCGAGAGCGCCAATGGCACATGGACGCTGACCATCAGTGATGACACTGCCGGAGACGGCGGCACTCTCAACAGTTGGTCGGTGCAGATCACCACCGCCTCCTGCCCCACCGCTGATCTGAGCATCACCAAGACGGACGGACAGGCCAGCGCAGTGCCCGGTCAGCCGATCACCTATACCATCACCGCCGGCAACGCCGGGCCGAGCGCCGTCACGGGCGCCACAGTGGCTGATACCTTCCCCGCCGCGCTGACCGGCGTCACATGGACCTGCACCGGCGCGGGCGGCGGCTCCTGCCCTGCCTCCGGCTCAGGCAACCTCAACGCCTCTGTCAACCTGCCCGCCGGCGGCTCAGTCACCTTCACCGTCAACGCCGCCATTGACCCTGCCGCCACCGGCACGCTCTCCAACACCGCCGCTATCACCGCCCCTGCCGGCGTCACCGACCCCGCCCCCGCCAACAACTCCGCTACCGACAACACGGACCTGACGCCGCAGGCTGATCTGAGCATCACCAAGAGCGATGATGCTGATCCGGTTGTGGCCGGTACATTGCTGACCTATACCGTTGTGGTTGTCAACGGGGGGCCTTCAGTCGCAAACGATGTTCAGGTGACAGATACTCTGCCCGCCGGTGTCAGCTTTGTAAGCAGTACCGCCCCGGGCGGCTGTACGGGCGCGGGTGTCCTCCTGTGTGATGTCGGCACTGTTCAGCCCGGCCTGCCTAACAGCGTCAGCTTCACCATCACCGTTCTGGTCGGGCAGGGCGCCCCGCCGGCAGGGACAACCCTGACCAACAGCGCCGCCGTGACCGCGACGACTCCCGATCCTGATCCGGCTTACAACACCGCTGTCGAGACCACGCAGGTTGTCTCTGAGTCTTCACTGGTCACCCTGAAAGTTGACTCAGACGACCCGGTGCTGGCGGGAACATCGCTGGCCTACACCATCACTGTTCAGAACAACGGCCCCAGCGATGCCCATAATATCGTGGTAACCGATGTCCTGCCTGCCGGCGTCACCTACGCCAGTGATTCGTTCGGGTGCAATACCGCCGCCCTGCCGACCCTGACCTGCAATGTGGGGACTCTGCCGGCCTCCGGCATCCAGACTATCACCCTGAACGTGCTGGTTGATCCCTCCACGCTGGGGACGATCACCAATACCGTCACCGTCACGGGCGACCCCTCCTTGATCGGTACGCTCGTCAGCAGTCAGGATACGCTGGTGCTGGCCAGCGCTGATCTGGCTGTCAGCAAGCAGATACTCAGCGGCAGTCCCTTCCTGCCCGGCTCAACGGTCACCTACCGGGTCACCGTGACCAACAACGGCCCGTCAGATGCCGGCGGCTTCACCCTGTCTGATGTACTGCCTGCCGGCCTGACCTATGTCTCTCACACCGCTTCGGCTGGCAGTTACAGCAATGCTACCGGCGACTGGGTTGTAGGGGCGCTTGCCAGCGGCGGCAGTGTCACGCTCGATCTGACTGCGGCGATCAACAGCGGCACAGAAAACACCACCCTCACCAATACTGCCGCCATCACCAGCACCAGCACACCCGACCCGGACACCGCCAACAACACCGCTTCGGCCAATTTCACCGCAGGCCAGAGGCAACAACCGGGTCAGAGCACCGGCACAGGGGCGGGCGGGCCGTCGGTGTTTGACCCCGCCGTTACCAAGCGCGGCACGCCGACCGCTGTGGCCATCGGCGAGACGGTCGTCTGGACAATCGAGGTATCCAACCCCTCCGGCAGTCCGATCAACTTTGTGCTGGTCAACGACCCCATTCCAGCCCAGTTCGACATTGTCGGGGTAACGACCACACAGGGTACGCCCAGCGTGAACGGGCAGGTCGTGACGGTGGACATCGGCACACTGGCGCCGGGCCAGATCGTGACGATCCAGATCGAGACAGTCGGCAACCAGAACGCCCTGCCGGGGCAGGTCTGCAACACGGCCCGCGCCGGGGCGGCTTCGTCATCTCCTGCCTGCATCACGCTGTTCCCCAGCGCCCTCCCGCCGACAGGCGGCAGGCCGGTTCGCACGCTTACGCCGCTGATAGCGCTGGCGGCCATACTGGGGTTAAGCGGCTTGGCCGGCGGAGCCTGCCTGCTTAAGAGGCGCATGGACTGAGTCTTATCTCCAACTGCTTCGGTCATCAGAACACAGCGGGCGGCCCAACCGGTCGCCCGCTTTTCATCTCCTGCGCGCCTGCACAGCCTGCCGGCTACTCATCCAGCGTCCAGCGGCGCAGGCCGGTCAACTGGAGGAAGAGATAGTACAGGAAAAGCGGGTTGCCGATCAGGTAGCGCCGCCACAAGCGGCGCGGCTCGGTCAGCAGGCGGAACAGCCACTCCAGCGCAATGCGCTGCATCCAGCGGGGCGCCTGCGGCACACGCCCCGTCAGGAAGTCGAAGGCCGCCCCTACCCCGGCCAGCACCGGCGCGGTCAGACGATCACGGTGACGGGCCATCCACAGTTCCTGCTTAGGACTGCCCAGCCCGACCCAGATGATGTCAGGGCCGGCTTCGTTGATAGCCTGAATGACCGCCTCATCCTCCTCCGCAGACGATTCACGGAAGGGCGGCGAGTAAGTACCGGCGATCTTCAGCGCCGGGAAGCGCCATGCCATCACACGGGCCAGATCATCTGCCACGCCCGGCGCTCCCCCATAGAAGAAGCACGAATAGCCGCGCTCGGCGGCCATCCCGCTCACGGCTGTCACTAACTCAGGGCCGTACACCCGCCGGACGTGGGTGCAGCCCATCCGGCGGCTGAGGAATACCAGCGGCATTCCGTCAGGTGTGACCAGCCCGGCCCGGTTGACCGCCGTCCGGAGCGCCGGGTTACGCTGACTCAAGACAATCGTATAGACCGGACAGACAACCACATAGGTTGGGTCGCGCCGCGCAATGTGATCGGCGATCCGCTCAAGCGCCTGAGCCATATTGACGGCGCTCACGCCGATCCCAAGTATATTGACACGGGGGAGATAAGGGTAACTTCCCATTGACACTATTCTACTTATGCCCTACAATGGCGGGCAATTGAGGGGCAGGCTTGGATAGGATGCCCCTTTTCTTCCCTCACTACATCCATGATGCATTTAAAACCCTGAAGTATGTTGGAGGAGATCGAACCATGAGACAAGCAATTGTCGTAGCGAAGGGGCTGGCGCTGGCAGGCGCGTTGATGGTGTTGATCGTGGGGTGCACCAGTGCGCCTGCCACCTGCCCGCCTGTCCCGACGGCGGCTCCCTGCCCCACCTGTCAACCCTGCCCCACCTGCGCCCCAACCTGTGTCCCGACGCCAACCGAGACTCCCACTCCAACCGAGACACCTACCCCCACGGTAGAGGTAACGGCCACGCCCATGGCGGCGGATACAGCCACCTTTAACATTTACTTCACCAAGATCGAGCTGGGGGTGATGTCAGCAACGACTATCTCTACCACGCCGGTCTTCGTGCCGACCACTGCTTTCAGGACGAGCGATACTATCTGTGTCCGGTATGCCGTCACCAAGGGGACTTCAGTGGCAGTCGGCATCTACAACCCTGCCGCGCGGGAATACGTCGAGCCGCGCACGGACCTCACCCCTGCCTTGCCGGTCGGCAACGAGAATATCCGTTGCGGCGACCTGCCCACGCCGGCGGCGGGCGCCTACGAATATCATGTCTGGGTGGGTGATGTGCTGATCGCTGTACTGCCCTTCACGGTACGCTGACCAGTTTACCTGCTAGAGAACGGAGGGGGCGGCCAGTTGACCGCCCCTGACTTATTTGAGGCCGCCTTGATCACCAGATCGAAATCCTCCCTGCCAGTGCGTTTTGTCCCTCTGCTGGCGGGGCTGATCGCGTTGACAGCCTATCTGCTGACCCTGCCCCCCGGCCTGACATGGGACCTCGGCGGGGCAGACGGCGGCGAGCTGGCGACTGCCGTCTATACGCTGGGGCTGGTCCACTCGCCGGGGTATCCTTCCTACTTACTGCTGGCACAGATCGCCCGTCTTCTGCCGTTCGCCTCGTTTGCCCAACGGCTCAACGCCTTCTCAGCGCTGTGCGCGGCGGCGGCGGTGCTCACGCTGTCAGCAGTGCTGGCCGGTCATCTGCGTACCGAGCCGGCTGAGACAGCAGGCCGGCCCGGCGGCGGGGCGTATCTGGCCGGCGGCCTAGCCGGACTGCTGTTCGGCCTGTGCGAGGTAGTCTGGACACAAGCGATCATTGTGGAGGTGTATGCACTTGCGGCGCTGTTCTGTGCCGGCCTGATAGGGCTGGCCCTGTGGACCGAGCGGGCGCCCGCCGCCGGCCCCTATACGCGGCGCCTGGTGCTCTTTGGGTTGATCGCCGGAATCGGCATGGGCAGTCACTATATGATGGTCTTTGCAGGGATGTTTGCGGCGCTCTACCTGCTCCTGTCAGGGCCGCGCAGGCTGTTACGGGCCTCCAGCCTGCTGGCGATCCCAGCCTTTGCGGCCGGGCTGAGCGTGTTTGCCTATCTGCCCCTGCGGGCTGGTGCAGTCCCTCTGAGCAACTGGGGCAACCCCGACACATTGAGCCGCTTCTGGGGCGAGATCAGCGTGGCTGTCTATCGCGGGCGTGTGGACATCACGCTGATCCCTGAGCGCATCCTGCCGCTGGTGCGCTGTGTGGTGGATCAGCTCTCTGTGCCGGGGACGGCACTGGCCCTGCTTGGCCTGATCGGCTGGCGGCGGGAGCACAAGCCCCTGCTGACAGCGGCACTGGTCACGGCGGCACTGAACCTTGCCTTCACGGCCAGCTATTATTCGGTAGATACCCTGCCCTATATTTACCCGACATTGATCCTGCTGGCGCTGGCGGCAGGCTCAGCGGTCTATAGACTGGTGTGTGTATGGTTACCAGCAGAGGTTCACAGCGGCCCCGCCTTACGCGGGCTGGCCTATGCGGCTTTGACGGCGGCGGTGTGCGCCCCCCTGCTGGTACGCGGCGTCCCTATTGTGTCGCAGGCCACCATTGAGGCCGATACAACCAGCCGCCGCATGATCGAACTCCTGCCGGCTGGCAGTCTGATCATCAGCAACGAGGATCGCCTCACCTTTGCACTCCGCTACGCCGCCGCCGTGAGTGTCCCCCGCCCCGATGTCGTGCCCATTGACGCCCGCCTGCTGAAGTTTGAGTGGTTTCGGCAGGACATCGTGCGGGGATGGCCGCATCTGGGCCTCAGCACGGATGAAGCCGCGCCGGATGATTTCGATGCAGCCCGTCTGCTGGCGCTCATCCCGCCGGATGTACCAGTGTTTTTCACCTATCCCGCTGAGATCGCACCCGGCTACCGTCTGGACGCCATCGAGGGCGGACTGTTGTACCGGGTAGCCGAAAGGCCGGATAGCGGCTCATAGGGTCGAGGACCTCCCTCTTGTCCCGGCCCCCCTATTCTTGTCTTGTGCACTCAAGACCCTCTTTAACTATAATCTTCAGCAGAGTAACGTCCGAGTGGCCGCCCTGCCCGCGAAAGAGACTTTCACATGCCTCTTAACGACCAGTATAAACACCGTGACACCTCCTCCTCTCCTGACCTGAGCGCCAGAGTGCAGGAGCTGGAACAGGCTAACGCCAGCCTGCGCCGTGAGCTTGACGCACTGCGGGTCAGCGAAGCCCTGTACCGTTCTCTGCATGTCTCAATGAGCGAGGGCGTCATCCTGCATGAAATCGTCACCGACCCCGCCGGCAAACCGATTGACTACACCTTCCTTCACGTGAACCCCTCCGCAGAGAGAATCCTCTCCATACCTGCTGAGCGGTTCATCGGGCGCAGAGCGACTGAAGTCTACGGCGTAGAACAGGCCCCCTACCTTGACATTTACGCCCGTGTGGCCGCCACAGGCGAACCAGCCTCATTTGAGACCTACTTTGCCCCGATGAAAAAGCACTTCCATGTGTCGGCCTTCTCACCCCGGCAGGGGCGGTTTGCCACCGTATTCATGGACATTACCGAGTGGGTACAGACCCGCCAGTCTCTTCAGGAGAAAACAGAGGAACTGGACCGCTTCTTCGACATGACCCTCGATCTGCTGTGCATCACCGATACCAGCGGCCTCTTCCGTCGGGTCAGCAGACAGTGGGAAGAACTGCTCGGCTGTCGCCGCGAAGAGCTGGAGGGCCGCCGCTTCCTTGATTTCGTCCACCCGGACGATCGCCAAAACACGCTGGCGGCACTGGCCGAGCTGGCCGTCCAGCGCAAGGTGCTGAACTTTGTAAACCGCTACCGCCGTCAGGACGGGTCGTACCGCTGGCTCGAGTGGCGTTGTTACCTGGCAGAGGGTTTGATCTACTCGGCGGCCCGCGACATCACCGATTGGAAGGAAGCGGAAGAGACGCTGGCCCGCTACCGCCTCCATCTAGAGGAGATGGTTGAGGAGCGCACCATCGCGCTGGGGGATGCCTACGAGCGCCTGCAGGCTCTCAGCCGGCTGAAAGATGAGTTCATTGCCAACGTCTCCCATGAAATACGCACACCCATCGCTAACCTCAAGCTGTATCATCATCTCCTGTCTCTCCGGCCAGAAAGGCATGCTGAATATCTGGCTACCCTGCAACGGGAGACAGATCGGTTAAAGAGTATTGTCGAGGACCTGCTGTTGGTGTCACGGCTGGATTGGAATCCAGAGGCGCTGGAGATGAATCCGCTCGACCTCAACGAGATCGTCCGCACCCATGTAGCCGACCGCATCTCGCTCTCATCTGAGCTGGGCCTGTCACTGGAAGCCGAGCTGGCCGATCATCTGCCCCCCGTACAGGCCGACCGCAAGCTCATTGAACGGGTGCTGAGCGTGCTGTTGACCAACTCACTCAGCTACACCCCCTCCGGCGGTAAGGTGACCGTGAGAACCCTGCATGAACAACGCGAAGGGACAGGCTGGGTCGGCTTCAGCGTCAGCGACACCGGCCCAGGCATCCCGCCGGAAGAAAGGCCGCACCTGTTTGAGCGGTTCTATCGGGGCAGTGTGGGGCGCAAATCCGGCGTGCCGGGCACCGGATTGGGGCTGTCCATCGCCCACGAGATTGTCACCCGTCATCATGGCCGGATCGAGGTGGCCAGCGAAGGGATAGCCGGTCAAGGCGCCGTCTTTACCGTCTGGCTGCCCCTATAGGGAACAGGCCCTCCTCTGACAGGCTGTCCCGTCATGACCATTTTGTACACCATCACAGCTTATCCTCCCTCTGTAGGAGGGGCACAGCTCCATCTGCACGAGCTGGCCCGCCGGATGGTGCACTACGAACGGGCAGGGGTAGTCTATCAGTGGGACGAAAACCGCACCGACTGGCTGTGGGGGACAACCGTCAACGCGCCGCCGCCCTGCCGACCGGCGCCTCTCGACGGCGTGCCTGTCTGCCGCCTGTCCTTGGATGAGCGCCAGCGGCAGGCACTGCGCGGGTGGGTGAGCCTGTACTGGCTGGCTCAGGGAACAGCCATCGAGCACATTGCCGGCGCCTTGCTGAACAACCTGCACCCGGCGGCCTGTGAGTTACTGGGGGAGACGCCAACCCTGATCCACAATTCACGGGTGGGGCGCGAGGGGCTGACCGCCGCCTCGCTCAAGCTGGCGCGGAGGCTGGATGTGCCGTTCGTGCTGACACCCAACCATCATCATATCTGGCGCGGCTGGTTTTACCGGCATTACATCCGGCTGTACCGCGAAGCCGACGCCGTGATCGCCTTGACGCAGGCCGAACGCGACGAGCTGATCCGGCTGGGCGTCAGGCCGGAACGCCTCCATGTGCTCGGCATCGGGCCGGTGCTGGCTCACACGTGGGACGGCGGGCGATTCCGGACGGCACAGGGCATCCCCGCCGACGCGCCGATGATCCTCTTTGTGGGGCAAAAGTACGCCTACAAGCGGTTCGACTTGTTGCTCCGGGCCGCCGGCAAGGTTTGGCAGAGTTACCCTCAGGCCCGCTTTGTGTTCATCGGGCCGCGCACCGGCTACTCGCGCCGCATCTTCGCCCGCATCACCGACCCCCGCATCATCGAACTGGATACGGTCAGCCTTCAGGACAAGACGGATGCCCTGGCCGCCTGTGATGTGCTGTGTGTGCCGTCGGCACGGGAGAGCTTCGGGGGCGTGTACCTCGAAGCGTGGGCGCTGGGCAAACCGGTCATCGGCGGGGATGCCCCCGCCCTGCGCGAGGTGATCACAGACGGCCAGACCGGCTGTCTGGTCGGCAACAGCCCCTCAGCGCTGGCAGGTCGTCTGGAGCATCTGCTGGGCAACCCGGCCCTGCGTCAGGAGATGGGCGAGCGCGGGCGGCAGACAGCGGCCCGATTCACCTGGCCGGAGATCACCGCACGGTTGAAGGCGATCTACGATCAACTGAGGTCATGAGGCCGCCTCCGCCAGCACCGCCTCGAACTTTTCTACCCATGCCGGCAGTCCCAGACGCGGCTCAGTCCACGCCCGGCCTGCTGTACCCATCGCCGCGGCGCGGGCCGGGTCAGCGATCAAGGCGGCAATGGCGCGGGCCAGCGCCGGCGCTGAGGTCATATCCACCAGCAGGCCGCTGACTCCGTCCTGTACGAGCGCGGCAGGCCCGCCCTGATGTGAGGCGATCACCGGTTTGCCGTATAGAGCCGCCTCAGCACAGGGCAGACCCAGCGGCTCGGCCAGCGACGGATAGACGACCATCGCACAGCGGGCATACAGCCTGCTGAGTGCCTCACGGCTGACAAAGCCAGTGAAGGTGACCTGCTCCCCCAGCCCCAGCTCAGCAGACAGCGCACGCAGACGGGCTTCATCCTCCCCCCCGCCTGTGATGATCACATGCCATCCGCTCAACTGCCCCCGCAGGCCAGCAGATGAACGGCCCGCAGGGCGGTTTCGACATTCTTGATCCGCTCCAGCCGGGTGGGGATCAGGATCAACGGCTCAGGCGGCCAGGTCAACGCATCCGGCGGCGGCAACGGCACACCCGCCCAGGTGACATAAATGCGCGGATGGTGGTATAGTTGCCATGCCTTGTCAGCGGTGTAGGGGCTGTTGGCCAGAATCGCCCGCACCCGCCGCACGGCCAGCCGGTCGAGCAGGCGCTGGAGGGCGGCCCGCACCGGATACGGCAACAGCACATGGGCGTCCTCGCGCAACAGCAGGCGGAGGCCCTCCCTGCCCCGATAGTCGGACAGGGTGCGGTAGGCCCATGCGTCAAAGCCCGGCGCCTCAGCGTACATGACGCGCGGGTAGAGGTTGCGCTTTGGCTCCATGCACAGCCACGCCGTCGGCACGCCGTGATCGCCCAGCGCCGTCCAGATGTGCGCAGGGAAGTTGGCCGGCAGGGCCAGATCATAGCCGCGCAGGGCACGCGAGAGCGTCCGGACAGCCCGCCATGTGCCGGGGATGCCTTCCATAAATCCGCGCCCGCCGATACAATGGACGCCAAAACGAGCCTGTTCCAGCGGCAGGTACAGCGACTCGTCGTAGCGGGCGGTGAACAAGTCTACCGTGTGGCCGCGCTCGGCGAGGCCCTGCATGGCGGCGATCAGATGGTTCTCTGCACCGCCGCGTTGTTCAAACGAAGGATGGATAAAAGCCAGCCGCATAAGCTCGATTTAACCACAGATGCAACGAACGGGCGACCTGCCCCGCCCCAAAGACAGGCTATGCAGTCAAGACTATCCGTCAACCCGCTGATGTGGAGATTTTCTGCCATCCTGGCGGTCTTGATCGGCGCGATGCTGGTGGCCGTCCAGATGCGCCTCCAGATTTTCGCCGGAAAGCCGCTCGGCCCGGAGTACGTGGCCCTGCCGGGCTGGGTCTATCCGATCATGGCAGGATCAGCAGGCGCGGGGGTTGGCATGATCCACTTGCTGGAACGCACTCCTCTGCTGGCTCTTTGGAAGCCGGCCCGCCGTCAATTCACGGCACTGGTGACCGCGCTGGGGCTGTCCTTTCTGATGACGGCCTTTCTACTGCCGGACGTGTCGCTGTTGCAATTGGCCTATTATGTCATGAACGGCCTGGTGTTGGGCTTTCTGACCATCCTATGGCCTGCCGGTGGCCGGCGGGCGGCGCACAGCGCCAGCCTGCCTGAGTATCTGAGGCGGCTGTGGCGTCACCGCGTGCTGTTGCGTATCTGGGTGCGCTACAATGTCCAGTCACGCTACAGCCAGACGGTTCTAGGCATCCTCTGGATCATCCTGCTCCCGCTGGCAACCTCGCTGGTGTTTGCCTTCCTGTTCTCGCAGATCGTCCGCGTGGATGCCGGAGGCGTGCCGTTCATCACCTTCTTCCTAGCGGCGCTGGTGCCGTGGGGGTTGTTTAGTCAGGGCATTGTGACCGGCACAGGCTCGGTGCTGAACATGATGAACCTGATCAATCAGGTTTACTTCCCGCGTGAGATTCTCGTGATCGTCAAGCTGGGCGAGGCGCTGGTTGACCTGACCTTTACCTTTGCCGCCATGCTGATCATCAATGCGGCCAACGGCATCTGGCCTAACGCGGCGTTTATTTACTTGCCGCTGTTGCTGGTGATTCAGGTCGGCCTGACGCTGGGGCTGATGTTCTTCATCAGCTACCTGAGCGTGCTGGTGCGCGACATCCCGCAACTGGTCAATGTGATCTTACAGCTACTGTTCTACCTGACGCCGATCATCTACCCCCTCCAGCAGATACCAGAGCGCTATCGCGGGCTGGCCCTGCTCAACCCGCTGGCGGCCCTGATTCAGGCCTACCGCGGGATCATCGCCTACGGCCAGCCGCCTGATCTGATCAGCCTGCACTACCCGCTGGTAGCGGCGGCGGCACTGCTCTATACCGGATACATGTTCTTTAAGGCCAACGAAGGACAACTGGCAGATTTTGTGTGATGACTCAGACTGCAAACGACCCATTGGCTGAAAAAGCCGCCCGGCTGATGATCCGCTGTGAGGGATTGTCCAAGCGCTATCTGCGCGACGGCCACCGCCCCAGCCTGCGCCATGAGGCCATCCGCATCCTGAAGGGCAGGCCGTCCGAAGAGGGCGGGGACAGCGCGGCCTTCTGGGCGCTGAAGGACGTGAGCTTCAGCGTGCAGGCGGGGGAGTCAGTTGGAATCATCGGGCGCAACGGCGCAGGCAAGACCACACTCCTGCGCGTGCTGGCGGGCATCACCGAGCCGACGCAGGGAGAGGTGGAGGTACGGGGCCGCTTCGCTACCCTGATCGCGCTGGGGGCAGGCTTCAACCCAGAGCGCACCGGACGGGAGAACATCTACCTGAACGCCGCCATTCAGGGCGTGCCGCCCAGAGAGGTTGATCAGGTGATGGGGGACATCATCGCCTTCTCTGAGCTGGGGCCGTTCATTGACACGGCGGTTAAACGTTATTCGAGCGGCATGGCCGCCCGGCTGGGCTTCAGCATTGCGGTCCATATCCTGCCGGATGTGATCTTTTTGGATGAAGTGCTGGCCGTCGGCGATGCCGCCTTCCAGGAGAAATGCATCGCGCGGATGCTGGCCATCAGACAACAACATCCGCGCACGCTGATGTTCGTCTCCCATGACGCTTCGGTCGTGCAGGTGCTGTGCGAACGTTGTCTGTGGTTGCACGAGGGGCGGCTGATCATGGACGGGCCAGCCGGCGAGGTGCTGGCCGCCTACGAAGAGAGCTGGCAACGGGGGGCGGGCGGCGAGACAGAGCAGACCAACCCGCCCTAGAGCGCCTCTATCATCCCGATCATGGCCTCAACCGCCGCATCAAACAGACGCTCCATGACCTCATCGGGGGCCTGATAGGGGCCGCCATAACTTCCATCGCCCAGGATAGCCCGGCAGGCGCTGGCCGATGCGGTGCGCGGCACGTCAACCAGCGGTTTCTCGCCGTCCGGCACTGAACCCACCTGTGTAAAGGGGAAGTTCTCTGACCAGTTGGCATGACGCTGGATCAAGCCGGCCTCTCTGGCGACTGCCTCAACCGCCGGATTCAGCCACCACTGAAACAAGTCAAAGTGCGCCTCCGGGTGGGCATTGCCCAGCTCAACCAGCAGAGGGACCAGCACCCCCGTATTGCCGCCATGCCCGTTGCTGACCAGTATCCGGCGGAAGCCTTGCGCCAGCAGTCCTTCGAGCACCTCACGGACTACCGCCGCAAACACCTCCGGGCGCAGGCTGACCGTGCCGGGGTAGGCGGTGAAATAGGGCGAGATGCCATACGGCAGGGGCGGCGCGATCAGCACATTCTGACGGCGGCAGGCCGCCTGCGCAATGGCCAGCGGGGCGCGGATGTCTGCCAGCAGGCTGACGTAGCCATGCTGTTCGCACGCACCGGTGATCACCACGATACGGTCATCGTGCTTGAGGTAGCTCTCGACATCCATCCAGTTCATGTCATCCAACAGCATAGGGTTGAGCGTGTCTCCTCTCTGGCAGTTGTCCATCTCTACTGCTTGGCCGCGCGTGCCTGCCGTGCCTCCTCGATGACCGACTGATGCGCCTTCAGACTGCCGGTCTCGTCAATATGGACGACCTCAATGCCCTGCTCGTTTAACGTCTCACCGACCAGCAGGGCGCGGTGGCATTCCTGCGGCCTGATCTCAAAGCACATCAGCGCCAGCCGCCTGCCCTGTTCCCACAGCTCGAGCAACTGCTCGATTCCCTCATGGTAGTAGGGCTTCTGGCGCAACTTGGCATAATCGGTCTTGCCGTTGGTGTAGGCGTCAGGGTCTTCAGGGAAGCCGCCCAGCGTCTTGCCCAGATAGACATACTGAATGCCCCGCGTCTCCAGATAGCTCTGCAACGGCTGGCGGGAGAAGTCCGGCTCAAACGATGAGGTAGGGCGCGAGCGCACGTCCACCAGCACCGCAACCTGATAGCGCTTTAACAGAGCCACAAACTGCTCAAGACTGCGTTCCTGATACCCGATGGTATAGACCGGTGACAGCATGGTTTTTCCCTCCCCTCAACACACGCTCCCTGCCTGCCGGCAGGGTCAGGGATGGTCACCCCGCCGTGACACTGCCCCCGCCCGGCGCACGCATGGCGGGCCGCAGTCGGCGGTGCCGCCACAGGATGTCCCATACGCGCAGGGCTGACTCAATCTTGACGGGCATACTCATCTTACTGCGCCCGATGCGCCGGTCTTCGAAGTAAATCGGTATCTCAAGCACACGGTAACCCAGACGCTCAGTGACATAAGCCATCTCGACCTGAAAGTCATAGCCGTTCGAGCGGATGCGGCTGAGGTCAATGCCGAGCAGGGTCTCACGCCGCCACGCTTTGAAGCCGGCGGTCGTATCGCGGGTGCGGGTGCGCAGGATCAGGCGGGTGTAGACGGCATTAGCCCACCAGCTTAACAGGTAGCGCCACACGCTCCACCGCTCGTCCAGCCTGCCGCCGGGGACATAGCGCGACCCGACCACCACATCATACTCGGACAGCCGGTCAAGCATCTGGGGAATGTAAGAGGGAGAATGGGAAAAATCCGCGTCCATCTGGACAACCGCTTCAGCGCCCTGCTCCAGCGCCCGGCGGAAGCCGTCTTTGTAGGCTGTGCCGAGTCCCATCTTGCCGGGCCGCCGGAGCACCTCGATCCGGCCGGGGTGAAGACGAGCAAGCTCCTCAGCGATGTCTGCCGTCCCGTCGGGCGAATTGTCATCCACGATCAGGACAGAGAGATCATCAACTGGCAATGCCCACAGCGCCTCTACCAGGGGTCGGATGTTGTCCGCCTCATTGTAAGTAGGGATGACCACAATTGTCTTCATACTGTCAGTTTACACCCGCCCCTGTCTAAACATCAAGAGGGAGTTGAGCGCCGGCTCATCTTGCTTATAATGAGGGGTATATATGCCCCTCCGGGGCCGGGGCATTGATCCTCCAACAATTGCATCAACAGGATGAATAAACGCCTATGACGTTCAATACCGCCATCTTCTATGACATTGAGAATCTGTTGAAGGGGTATAGTTTCTCACAACAAATGGTGGCCAACCTGTCGCTGAAAGAGATTCTGGAGGCAATTCGGCAGACCGAACAGATCGGCCATATCGCCCTTCAGCGGGCCTATGCTAACTGGAGCGACCCCCGTCTGGCCATCATGCGCGGCGAGATCAACGAACTGGGCATTGACCCGATTCAGGTCTTTGGCTTCTCACGAGATCAGAAGAAAAACGCGGCAGACATCCAACTGGCCATTGATGCCATTGACCTGGCCCATGTCCGCCCGTCGCTTGAGGTGTTTGTGATCGTCTCGGGTGACGGCGGCTTTGCCTCGCTGGCCAAGAAGCTTCACGAGTACGGCAAGATCGTGATCGGGTGCGGCTACCAGAGCGCCACCAATCGGACCTTTCAGGCTGTCTGCGACAACTTTGTGTGGATCGCAGACCCGGACGAAGAAGAGCGGCAGGGGCGCGGCGAGCCTGCCCCCGCCGGCGGGGCGGCGCTGGAGGTGACCGATCCGCGCAACGTGCGGCTGGCTTCAAGCATCAGACGGGCCGCCTCACTGGAGCCGGACGTTGTGTTTGCTAAGGCCAGAGAGGTGTTGAACTGGTACGCTTCCGACCCGGTCAGCCGAAGCGATCTAATCCGGACGGGGATTTATCTTTCAGTGGTACAGGAGGGGATGCGCTTTGCGATCCCCGGCTTTCAGCCCATCATCTTTGGATTCCCGAAGTTCATTGAGTACATGCAGTTCATCTGTGCCGGCACGCCCTTGTGCATCGCCCGTCCCCCTCATTCGCAGGCCGTTTTGACCCTCCGCAGCGCCGTCCATAGAGGGGTTGAGGTCCTGCCCGATCTCGAACTGCGCGACCTTCACTCAGCCGAGAGTTACCGCTCGCTCCTTGCAACCGGCAGTCCGATCTTCCGCCTGCCGCCGGCAAGCGAACTCCAAGCTGTGGCCGCCTGGATAGTCCAGTACCCGCCGAAGCAGGCCGATCTAGGCTCAATGATTGAGGAGACCGTGGCCGGCTTAGACGGCCTTGTGTCCTCTGAGTCGGCCAAACATGCTTTGCTGTCGCTGGTATCGGCTGAGGCATTTGAACGTGAGCCGGACGGTGTCCCGATTTCCGAGCAAAGGCTGACCCTGCGGCATGACCTGCGCTCCCTGCCGGCCCTGCTGGGCAGATTGTGGGTATCCGCCAAGACCAAGCTGATGACCGCCTTGGGGCAGGTAGATGATGAGATACTGCGGCAGGTCCTGCCCAACGGCGGATGATCAGCTCAAACGGGCCGGAGAATATTGGAAATCCTTCACAAATTACCCCTTCCTGCCCCTTCCTGCGCTACCATATACACAACACATAACGCGCAGACAGCGCCAAAGGTCGGGGGAGGCGGGGCATCAAACCACGCCGTCCCCGCCTCAGGAGGATAACAGGAGCGTATGGGGAACAGAAAATGGTGGGTCATTGCTTTCGTGGCCGGCATACTGCTGGCAGTCAGCCTTGCCTGTGCTACTCCTGCCGTGCTGACCGGCGAGGGCGTCCAGATCGTCACAGCGACGCCGGGGGGGGCCGGCGGGGCCGAAGCCGGCAGTCCGACCGCACAGGTCACCGTCCAGCCGGAGATCATCACCAGTGCGCAGGCCGAAGATGAACTGCTGGCGGCACTCTATGAGCGGGTTTCGCCAGCCGTGGTTAACATCACCGTCAGCCGGCGCACCAGTCAGGGCCAACTGGTGGACTATGCCAACGGCTCCGGCTTTGTGATTGACTCGGACGGGCATATTGTCACCAACAACCATGTCGTGGCCAACGCCGACGCTGTGCGCGTCTCCTTTAACGATGGGACGGTGCTGGAGGCGGAGATCATCGGGCGGGACGCCTACAGCGATCTGGCGGTCATTCAGATCACCCCGCCGGACGGCTACAGCCTGACAACAGTCGAGCTGGGCGACTCCAATACCCTGCGGGTCGGCGAGCGGGTGGTGGCTATCGGCAACCCATTCGGCCTGACCGGCTCAATGACCGTCGGGATTGTCAGCGCCATCGGGCGCACCCTGCCCACGCAGGTTCAGACTCAGCAGGGCGCTTACAGCAACCCGATGATCATCCAGACCGACGCCGCCATTAACCCCGGCAACTCCGGCGGGCCGCTCCTGAACTCAGCCGGGCAGGTGGTGGGGGTCAATGCCGCCATTGAAAGCACAACCGGCGTGAACGCCGGCGTCGGGTTTGCTATCCCGATTAACACGGTCAAGCGCATTGTCCCGCAATTGATTGAATCGGGCCGTGCGGCCTATCCCTATCTAGGCATCAGCGCCCAGACCCTGCCCACACTGGCCGATCTAGCGCTGGAATACGACGTGCCGGTGACACGCGGCGTGCTGGTCAGCACCGTCACTGAGGGCAGTCCCGCCGCACGGGCCGGTCTGCGGGGCGGCAGCCGCACGGTCAACTTTCGCGGCGCAGAGGTACAGCTCGGCGGGGACATCATCACAGCCATTGACGGCACACCGCTCCGCAGTTTCGACGAGTTGCTGAGCTACCTTGTCTCCTACTGCTCGCCCGGCCAGACGGTCACCCTGACGGTCGTGCGCGGCAGTCAAACGCTGGAGGTACCGGTCACGCTGGGGACACGCCCCAGCGGCAACTGAAGCCCTGCTGTAGGGAATTGCCACACCAAGAGGGTCAGGGAAGTGAGACCCTGACCCTCTTTTTTACTTCAGCGCCCGGATGTCCCCTGCTTCCTGCACATCTACTGGAATGCCCTCCAGCATCACAGGCAACAGCTCTTCGGGCGGAAGGTCAGAGGGCGGGTACTTACGGTGTACCATGACCACAATGCACACCTCATCGGTGTATGCACCGCCCCGCTGGCGCAGTCCCACTCCGACCCCGACCACGCCGGGGCGGGCCAGCAGGTCAGACTCGTAGCGGGCCTTCACGGCTCTCGCCTGCTCAAACAGCGCCTCCGGATCGGCCATCGGGCTAGAACTCCTCCTCGCTCTCCGCTGAGCCGTCCACGCGGTCAGCGATGTCGCACAACAGATTGAACAGGGCCTCCAGATAGTCCACGTCCTTCTCTTGACCGATGCAGGTATAAGTCAACTGCCGGCCTTCCAACTTGATCACGGCGTTTTTCTTGACCTTCGCCATCAGGTCATGGCGCAGCATGTCACTCTCCCCCAGCAACCCAAGCGCGAACTCCGGCGGTTTGCTCTTGACCACATAGCGCTGATCAAAGGCATCATCGCCGATCTTCACATCCTGTATCCCCAGCGCCTCGCCCAGCTTACTGAGTATCCCCGCCGGAGAGAGCTGGAAGAAGCCGCCCGCGCTGTTCTGAACCCCTGCCGAGATCAGAGTGTAAATGGCAGAGCTTTCCCCAGAATCGACCACGTAGGTCGTCAAGGTCAGCGGTCGGCGGCGGTAGTCACCGCTCAGGCTGGCCCGGCGGCGAATTCCCTTTCCGCGCTCCAACAGCAGGCCGGTGCGCAATGACAACTGATCCCAGGCCTCCAGGACGGCCCTTTGTCTCCTAGCGGCAAAGAAGATGATCAGCGCCACAGCTACGATGACCAGCACAGTCCCCCAGAGGACGAGGGAGGGTATTATCCCAACAGGAAAGTCAAACATTCGGTTGCCTTTCTTCCATCAGGCAGGCGCGGAAAAAACCGAGCACCCGCCGCCGGTATTCTGCCGGCTCGCGCTCGTGTGCCTCGCGGTGCCCCGCCCCTTCGACGCGCCACAACAGCTTAGGCTCGCCGCAGGCCGTGAAGAGAGCCTCCTGATCAGCCAGCGGCACAAACGGATCGCGGTCCCCATAGATGAACAGCACCGGACGGGGCACGATCCGGCCTGCATGAGGGAGCGGGCTGGCCTCATCTAGATTCAAGCCCAGCCGCAGTTCAATGACGTGTTGGATCAGCCGGGCCAGCGGCCTGAGCGGATGCCCTGTCTTCTCACGCAAGAATCCCTCGATAGCGTGAGCAGGATGCACAAAGCCGCCGTCACAGACCACACAGGCCACGCGGCTGTCCGCCGCCGCGACATGCAGGGCCACTGCCCCGCCCATCGAAAAACCCAGCACCCCGATCCGTTCCACCCCGCGCGAACGCAGAAAATCAAGCGCGCCCAGCAGATCAGATACCTCATGGATGCCAAAGGTGACTTGTGACCCCTCGCTGGCCCCATGCGCCCGCCAGTCAAACTGAAGCACATCAAAACCCGCCGCCGCAAAATCCGGCAGGAAGTGCGTATCGCCGTCCATACTGCCGAACAGGCCGGCACAGAAGATCACCACCGGACGCCCTTTTCCCGTGCCGGTCAGCCAGCCGCCCAGCCGCAGGCCGTCCCGCGCCGGGAAGCTCACACGCTCAAAGGGCAGGCTGTAATCGGCGGGGGTGACAGCCGGGTCGGGGCGGTAACGCCGGATCACCCGCCCGGCCATCAGCCATAGAGCGGCCAGCGCCAAGCCGGCCAACGCAGTCAGGGTGACGAGGAGGAAAGCGGCAAGCATGCCCCCATCATATAACCATTTGCGCCGGCGCGAAAGAGCGGAAACGGCCTGACGGCCTGCGGCAGTAGCAACAGCCCTTCCGCCGGCAACACAAAAGGGCGTGAGACTGCACGCCCTTTTATGCCGCTACAAGGGATGTCCTCGCCCCTGACTTGGACGGGCGCTCCTGTCAGCCCGCCTCCTTAGGCTGATGCTTGCGCCAATACGAGATGTAGCGCGAGCCGTAGTCATCGCGCCCCAGCAGGAGATCAGTGGCGCGGATGGTCGGGCACAGCTTGGCCGGATGGGTGATGGCACAGGTCGCCCCCATCTGCATCGCCAGCGCAAGGAACGCCTGATTGATCGTCTGGCGGTCAGGCAGGCCAAAGGAGACGTTGCTTGCCCCCAGATTGATGTTCACGCCGAACTTTTCGCGCACCAGCCGGATGGTCTCCAGCGTGATCACGCCGGCTTTGCTGTCCGCGCCAACGGTCATCACCAGCGGGTCAATGACCACATCCTCAATGGGAATGCCGATCCGGGCGGCCCGCTCAATGATCTTCTCGGCGATGGCCAGGCGCTTCTCCGGATCATTGGGGATGCCGCTGTCGTCCATCGTCAGGCCGATCACAGCGGCGTTGTATTCCTTGACCAGCGGCAGGACAGCGTCAAGCATGGCCTCCTCGCCGTTCACTGAGTTAACCAGCGCTCTGCCGGGTGTAACAGGCAGGGCCGCCGCCAGCGCTTTTGGATTGGGCGTATCAATACAGATCGGCACATCCGTCACGCCGGCTACCACCTGAATCACCTCTGGAAGCATGGCGACATCGTCCATGCCGGGCACGCCGACATTCACATCCAGCACGTCGGCGCCGGCCCCGACCTGCTCGACGGCTAACTGCTTCACATACTCAAAGTCGCGCTCCTGCAAGGCCGCCGCCAGTTTCTTGCGGCCAGTCGGGTTGATCTGTTCGCCAATCACGACGAACGGCTTGGCAATATCAATGACGACGGTCTTGCTCTGACTGCGAAGAATAGTTTGCATGGGTTTCTTTTCCTTTCCCGTTTGACAGGCGGGTTTCACATCTTTCAGATAACAACAGGTGCGGCTTCGCAGGCCGGTTACTTCATCATCGGTATCTTGAGGCCGTGTTTGCGGGCAAAGGAGATGGCCTCCTCATAGCCGGCATCCACATGGCGGATGACACCCATCCACGGGTCGGCAGTCAGCACACGAGCCAGCCGTGCGGCGGCCTCCGGCGTGCCGTCTGCCACGATGACCTGACCGGCATGCTGGCTGTATCCGATCCCTACCCCGCCGCCGTGATGGAAGGAGACCCACGTTGCGCCGCAGACCGCATTGAGCGCAAAGTTCAGCAGTGGCCAATCCGAGATAGCATCGGAGCCGTCTTTCATCCCCTCTGTCTCACGGTTAGGCGACGCGACCGAGCCGGAGTCGAGATGGTCACGCCCGATCACAATCGGCGCACTGACCTCGCCGCGGGCTACCATCTCGTTAAAGGCCAGCCCGGCCTTGATGCGCTCGCCGTAGCCCAGCCAGCAGATGCGGGCGGGCAGTCCCTGAAAATGCACCTGATCCTGCGCCATCTTGATCCAGCGCACCAGATGCTCCTGTTCGGGGAACAGCTCGATGATCTTGGCATCAGTAGCGTAGATGTCTTCCGGGTCGCCGGAAAGCGCCACCCATCGGAACGGCCCCTTGCCCTCGCAGAACAGCGGGCGGATGTAGGCCGGAACAAAGCCGGGATAGATGAAGGCATCCTTCACGCCGTAATCATAGGCACGCTGGCGCAGGTTGTTGCCGTAGTCAAACACAATCGCGCCGCGCTTGTGCATCTCGACCATCGCCGCGCAGTGCTCAGCCATCGTGCGCTGTGACTCCTGCTGGTAGGTCTTGGGGTCACGCTGACGGAGTTCAACCGCTTCCTCCAGCGTCATACGGTTGGGGACGTACATCAGCGGGTCATGCGCGTTGGTCTGATCGGTGACCATATCGGGGATGATGTTGCGGCGCACCAGCTCCGGGAAGACATCGCCGGCATTGCCGATCAGCCCGATTGAGACGCCCTCGCCGCGCTGTTTGTAGTCCTCCACCATCTTGAGCGCCTCATCCAGATCGCGCACCACCACATCCAGATAGGCGGTATCGAGGCGGCGCTGAGCACGCCACGGGTCCACCTCGACGATCAACCCCACGCCCTCATTCATCTTGATAGCCAGCGGCTGAGCGCCTCCCATCTCGCCCAGGCCGGCAGTCAGCACAAACTTGCCGCGCAGTGACTGGCCGGGGCCGTAGTGCTTCTGGGCGGCGGCGGCCAGCGTCTCATACGTCCCTTGCAAAATGCCCTGCGTGCCGATATAAATCCATGAGCCTGCCGTCATCTGGCCGTACATGATCAGGCCTTCGCGCTCCCACTTGTCGAAGTTCTCCTGAGTAGCCCAGTGCGGAACAATGTTCGAGTTGGCCAGGATCACGCGCGGGGCGTCGCGGTGGGTGCGCAAGATTCCAACCGGCTTGCCAGACTGGACGAGCAGGGTCTCGTCATCTTCCAGATTCCTGAGCGACTCAAGGATAGCGTCAAACGCCTCCCAGTTGCGGGCCGCTTTACCGCGTCCGCCGTACACGATCAGGTTGTCAGGGTCGCCTGCCACGTCGGGGTCCAGATTGTTCTGGATCATGCGGTAGGCGGCCTCCTGCAGCCAGCCCTTGCAGGTCAACTGTGTGCCTGTCGGGGCATGGATCACACGCTTTTGACCAGTTGCCATACGACTTTTCTCCCCACAATGTCCAAACTCAAGCAGAGACCGGGAGGCGCTCTCTGCCAAGCCATCCACCCGGCAGGCCGATCCCGCATGACCGGCGCTCATCTGCCTTATCAGCTTACGTCTAAGGAAGGCGGGGGTACGTTGTGCCCCCTCTGACAATGCAGAGGAAGACAGAGGGTCGAGAATCGGGGAGTTGCCGATGCTGACCTGCCCGCCATGAGATACCCCCCATCTCGGCATTGGGTTTATCAGCCACCACTACTATAATATAGCAAGATGCCCGAATCACGAAAAAAATCACCCGATAGTACCAGCCTCTGCCCACTGGGCTGTAACTTAACCCGTTCTTTCAACCCTATAGGAGAAACATCATGACCGAACGCAAGAAGGTAACTCTGCCCGCCCTGTACAAAAAGTACCACGACGGCGAGCAGATCACGATGCTGACCTGCTATGACTACCCCACCGCCTGCCTGCAAGATCAGGCCGGGATAGACATGGTGCTGGTCGGCGACAGCCTTGGTATGACCATGCTGGGCTACGAAAGCACCCTGCCGGTGACAATGGCCGACATGATCCGCCACGCGCAGGCGGTGCGGCGCGGCGCCCCGAACGTCTGGCTGATCGGTGACATGCCCTACATGACCTACCAGCCCAGCGTAGAAGATGCCATCCGCAACGCCGGGCGCTTCATGGCTGAGGCAGGCTGTGACGCGATCAAGCTGGAGGGGGGGCGTGAGATGGCCGACCGGATGGAAGGGATCGTCAAGGCAGGCATCCCTGCCATGGGGCACCTGGGGCTGACGCCGCAAAGCGCCTCCGCCTTGGGAGGCTTCCGCGTACAGGGCAAGGGTGCGGCGCAGGCCGCCCGCATCGTGGAGGATGCGCGGATTCTAGAGGAGGCCGGCGCGTTTTCGATCCTGCTGGAGCTGGTGCCCGACCGCGTATGCGAGCTGATCACACGGCGTGCCCATATCCCGATCATCAGCCTTGGCTCCGGCCCGCACGCCAACGGCCAGCTTCTGATTTACCATGATATGTTCGGGCTGTACCCGCGCTTCACGCCCAAGATGGCCAAACAGTACGCCAACGCCGGCGAGGTGATCTTGAACGGCCTGAAGCAGTACGTGGCTGAGGTAACCAGCAAGACCTTCCCCCAGCCGGAAAACTACTTCAGCATGAAGGATGAAGATTACGAGGAACTGCTCAAGCTGGTGGGAGAGTAAGACCTTCTCTTCCCCCGCTGTCTGCCGCAGGGGCGCGGCGCCCTGCGCTCCTGCGGCATGTGATCGAGGTTCAAGTGACCGGCCAGCCGATCAGCCTGTCTTTCCGCTTCAGCCGGGCCTTTTCACGGTGAGGTAGTATGAGATGACCCAGAAGCCGACTGCCCCCCCGCCCCCCAAACGGCGTCTCTTCCGCCTCCGCTGGCATATCATTCTGCTCAATATGCTGGCAATATTGCTGGCAATTGTCGCGCTCAGAGCCGTCTATGCTGTCTGTCTAGCCCGTCAGCTTAAGACGCTGGCCGGCACGATGCAGGCTGAAGTGCCGGCCCTGCCCGAGTCGCCCGACACGACTGCCTCGATTCAGCAACTGCGCGGTGACCTGGCCCAAGCCCGGCGCCTGACAGCAAACCTGCGCGGGGCAATATGGCCGTTCGGCGGCCTGCTCAGGTCGCTGGGGTGGGTGCCGCTCTACGGCGACGACCTGGCCGCCGTCCCTTACATCCTCGACACAGCCGAGTCACTGCTGAACGCGGCCAGCGCACTGGAACAGGGTTTCTCCCCGCTGATCGAGCCGGTGCTGAGCGGAGGGACCGAAGCACAGGGCAGGCTGGCGCTGGCCGCCGAGACAGCGGCCAACGCCGCGCCCCTCCTTGAGCAGGCCGCCCACGATCTGGAGGCGGCCCGCCGCGCCCGCGCCCGCATCCCTGACAGCTCCGCCCTGATCCCCCCCCTCCGTGAGGCAGTTGACGGGATCGATCAGGTGATCGGTCTGCTTGACGTGGGGCTGTCGGGCCTGAAGACACTGCCTGTCCTGCTGGGGACTGAAAGCCCGCACCACATCCTGATTCTGCTCCAAAACGCCGATGAACTGCGCCCGACCGGCGGGTTCATCACGGCCAGCGCCTACATCGTGATTGAGCAGGGGCGGATCGTCCAAATGGAGGTGCGCCCCAGCAACAGCGACCAGACTGACCATTTCTACCAGATCGCCTATGAACAGCCGCCCCAGCCGCTCTATGAATATATGCACCTGCCGCTGTGGGCCTTCCGGGATGCCAACTGGTCGCCGGATTTCCCTACCAGCGCGGCGAAGGCGGCATGGTTGTATCAGCAGGGGCAGGATGTGCCGATAGATACCGTGATCGCCATCACCCAGTACACCATCCGTGATTTTATCGCCGCGACCGGCCCGCTGACGCTTGAAGACGGGACGATCATCCACGCAGATAACATCCTTGACTACTTCCGTGAGCTGTGGTTTCAGTATGCCGCTGAACGCGGATATACAAGCCGCAAGGACTTCATCGCTGAGCTGGCCCCCTTGATCCTCCAGAATGTGCTTCAGGCTGGCGACTCAGCCCGCATGGCGGCGCTTCTCCAGACAGCCCTGAACGCGGGCGAACGCGGCGATCTGTTGATCTACTCAACGGACCCGACCGTACAGGCAATGGTCGAGCGGATGGGGTGGGACGGCTCAATCCCAGACTGGCAGGGCGACTCGCTGTATGTGGTAGATACAAACATCAGCTACAACAAGGCCAACCTGAATGTGCAACGGCGCATGACCTACGAGATAGACCTGACCGGCCTGTCAGCCCCTTCAGCCACGCTCAGGCTGGTATATCAGAACTTCGGCACACGCCCGCAGTGCCGCTGGCCACTCGACCCGATTGCCAGCTACATGGATTTAGCCGACGACTGCTACGGTGACTACCTGCGCGTCTATGTGCCGCAGGGGGTTGAGATGCATGAGATGCCGGTCTTTGGCCTGCCGCCTACCTACCCCTGGGTAGATGATCCGGCGGCGGGGGTGTTCCGGGCGCTGGAGGATGAGCGGGGCCGGCAGGTTTACGGCGGGCTGATGGTGCTTCCGCCCGGCGCCACCTTTGGCGCGGAGTTCGTCTATACCCTGCCGCCGACCGTGCTTGTCCAACGGGCAGATGGGGCGCTGATCTACGACCTGCTGATCCAAAAACAGCCCGGCCTGCCCGATCATCCGATCACGGTCAGGGTGACCCTGCCGCCCGGCTCCGCCCTGCTGGAGGCAACGCCGGCTGTGGGCGCTCAAGACGGCAGGACACTCTACTTTGAAGGCACACTCAGCGCCGACTGGCATATTCGGGTGGTGATGTCTGCACCGGAGGGTGAGGGGATACCGTCCATCCCGACGCTGGCCCCCGCCTCAGAGGCCGCGCCTACGCCGCGCCTCGTCCCGACCCAGCCGCCCCTCCCCACCCTGCCGCCCGGCGCGACGATCCAGCCCGCGCCGTGAGTGAAGGGTCTTTAGCTGATCACAGGAGACACTCAGCATGGCGGCCAGAATAGAGGATTACCGCTGAAGCGCGGCTTCACCCTGCGTGCCAGACGCATCAACACGAGGGGGAGCGTGCTGGCTACGATGCTCCTGCATACCTCCATGAACTGGTCTATCTGGCTGTTCATGCCTGACATGCAGGTCAGCCTGCCCGTCATCGGCTTCACGGTTGCCCTGCTGATCGCGGCGACAGCAGTGATCATCCGCGTCTGGGGGGCAGATCGGCTAAGCCGCATACCCGAAGAGCCTTGAGTTGCCCGCCCCAGCCGATCCTCGCTCACAGGGCTTGACCGGCGGAATCCGCGTTGCCTTGCAGATTCCGCCGGAATGCGTTACACACACAGACACATAACCCGACACGAAGAACAGGATCGTGCCTGTCATGAGCTTCTGGTCAGAGCGCCGATTTGTCGTTACAGGGGGAGCCGGCTTTCTCGGCTCGGTAGTCGTCAGGCAGATGCGCGAACGCGGCGCGGGTGAGGTCTTCGTTCCACGCAGTCGTGAGTACGACCTGCGCCGGCGCGAGGCCGTGCTTGATCTCCTCGCCGACACCCGCCCTGACGTGGTGATCCACCTCGCCGCCATTGTAGGGGGCATCGGCGCAAATCAGGCCCGCCCCGCTGAGTTCTTCTACGACAACCTGCTGATGGGAACACACCTCCTGCACGAGTCGTGGCGGGCAGGTGTCCAGAAGTTCGTCACGGTTGGGACGGTATGCGCCTATCCGCGCCTGACCCCCGTGCCCTTCCGCGAAGAGTCGCTGTGGGACGGCTACCCGGAGGAGACTAACGCTCCCTACGGGCTTGCTAAAAAGATGCTGCTGGTACAGGGGCAGGCCTACCGCCAGCAGTACGGCTTCAACGCCATCCACCTGCTGTTAACTAACCTGTACGGCCCCGGCGACAAGTTCGATCTAGCCACCGCCCACGTCATCCCGTCGTTGATCCGCAAATGTCTGGAGGCCCAGCGGCGCGGCGACGACACCATCACGGCCTGGGGAACCGGCTCGCCGACGCGCGAATTCCTGTATGTGGAAGACGCCGCTGAGGGCATCCTGCTGGCCACGGAGCATTACGATAAGCCCGAACCGGTCAACTTGGGGTCAGGGGTGGAGATCAGCATCCGCGAGCTGGCGAAGTTGATCGCCGAGCTGACCGGCTTCCGCGGGCAGATCGTATGGGACGCTACCCGCCCCGACGGCCAGCCCCGCCGCCTGCTCGATACCAGCCGCGCCGAGCGGGAGTTTGGCTTCCGCGCCCGCACGCCCTTCCGGGAGGGGCTTCAGCGTACCATCGAATGGTACAGCCGGCGTGCCTCCCTCAACGATCATCCCAGCCCGTAGATGTCGTCCATCTTGGCCCGCAGATAGGCCATGAACGGCTCGGCGCTGAGCGGCCCGCCGACCGCCCGTGCGGCCAGTTCCGGCAGGGTGAATTTGCGCCCATGCCGCATGACCTTGTCACGCAGCCAGCGCAGTATGCCTTCAAAACGCCCCGCCTCGATCTCAGCGGTCGCGTCGGGGAGGTCCTTCTGCATGGCATCCCACAACTGCACAGCAAAGATACTGCCCAGCAGATAGTCAGGGAAATAACCGATACTGCCCTGTGACCAGTGGATGTCCTGCAATACCCCCTCCGAGTCAGTTGGCGGCACGACCCCTAGATACGCCTCCATGCGGGCGTTCCACTCCTTGGGCAGGTCCGACACGCTCACCCGCCCGTTGACCAGATCGTTTTCCAGCTCGAAGCGCAGGATGATGTGCAGACCGTAGGTCACCTCGTCGGCCTTGACACGGATCAGCGACGGCTGGACCTTGTTGATCGCCCGATAGAAGGCTTCCAGCTCAAGGTCATCTAACTGGGGCGCAAAGAAAGCCTGCATCACCGGCAGGAGACGCTTCCAGAAAGCCCGACTGCGCCCGATGATGTTCTCGTAGAAACGCGACTGCGACTCGCCGATGGCCATGCCGGCGCCCCAGTCTAGGCTGGTGCGGTAGAGGGCCGGGTCAAGGTTCTGCGCGTGCAGGGCATGCCCCGCCTCATGGATCGAGCTTTTGACACAACGGAAGAAGTTGTGCGGGTCAACCAGCGTCGTGATGCGCACATCATCAGGGGCAAAGCTGGTAGTAAAGGGATGCGCCGAGAGGTCCAGCCGCCCGCGCCGGTAATCGTAACCCAGCCGGGCGGCCAGCATCCGCCCGAAGGCCACCTGACGATCCGGCGGGAGGGGACGCTCCAGGAAGCTGTCGTCTACCGGACGGCCCTGACGTGTGATCTGCTCAACCAGCGCGGCAAGCTGGGGCCTCAGGCCGGCAAACAACGCCCCTACCTGCGCCGAGTCCAGCCCCGGCTCGCAGCGATCCAGCAGAGGATCGTAAGGATTATCGTAGGGAGCGAAGAAGTCAGCCCACTCGCGCTGGAGCGCAACGATCCGTTCTAACAGCGGCTCAAAGGTTGAGAAGTCGTTGCGGGCCTTGGCCTGTGCCCATGCCTGACGCCCCAGCGAGGTGACACGGGCATTTTCCTCGACCCAGGCCGGCGGCACGCGGACGGCCTTATCGTACTCGCGGGCCAGCACGCGGATCAGGCTGGCCTCATCCGAGTCATAGTCAAGCTGGTCAAGGCAGGGTTTGAGGTCATTGAGCAATGCCCCTACCTCATCAGAGGTGAAAAGCTGATGCGCCAGCCCGCGCAATGTGCCGATCTGGGCGGCGCGGGCCTGCACGCCGCCGGGCGGCATCTGGACTTCCTGATCCCAGTTCAGCACAGCGGCGGCACGCCGCAGGTCGCTGACACGGGCTATATGCTCCTTAAGCTGTGCGATCTTGTCCTGCATGAGAAAACTCCCCCTCCGAAACGATCATCCGCTACGAACGGCACAGGGGCGCGGTGGTGATGCGCCCCTGCGGCCCCGTCCTTCCCTTTCAGCCTTACAGCTCGTAGATTTCGCTGTACTTAGCCCTCAGGTAATTGAGATACGGCTCCCAGCGCAGAGGGCCGCCGACAGCCCGTTCGCACAGCTCCTGAAGGGTATACTTCTGGCCGTACTGCATGACCTTCTCCCGATTCCAATCCAGAACAGCCTTGAACTGCCCCGCCTCGACCTGGGCCAGCACATCCGGTATGTCCTGCTGCATCTTCTCCCACAGTTGCGCGGCAAGCAGGCTGCCCAGCAGATAGTCAGGGAAGTAGCCGATATTGCCCTGTGACCAGTGGATGTCCTGCAATACCCCCTCCGAGTCAGTTGGCGGCACTACCCCCAAATACGCCTCCATGCGGGCGTTCCACTCCTTGGGCAGGTCCGACACGCTCACCCGCCCGTTGATCAGATCGTTCTCCAGCTCGAAGCGCAGGATGATGTGCAGACCGTAGGTCACCTCGTCGGCCTCGACGCGGATCAGCGACGGCTGAGACTTGTTGATCGCCCGATAGAAGGTCTCCATGTCCACATCATCAAAGGCCGGCGCAAAGGCCGCCTGAAGCTGTGGATAGAAATAACGCCAGAAGGGACGACTGCGACCGATGATGTTCTCATAGAAGCGCGACTGCGACTCGGCAATGGCCATCGTCGAGAACATATCCAGGCCGGTACGGTTGAGGGCCGGGTTGATGTTCTGAAGATGCATCCCGTGACCGGCCTCATGGATGACGGACATCAAGCAGGCAGGCAGGAAGTCCGGGTCAACCCGCGTGGTGATACGGGCATCGCCCTGCCCTGAGCCGGAGGTGAAGGGGTGCGCTGACAGGTCCAGCCGCCCGCGTGAAAAGTCAAACCCGATCCGCGCGGCCACTGCCCGCGCAAAGGCGATCTGGCGTTCGGGGGCAACCGGACGGTGCAGGGGCGAGTCGTCCACCCGGTCGGCGCGGCTGGCGATAGCCTTGACCAGCTCAATCAGCCCCGGCTTAAGCGCCGAGAAGACGGCATTAATCTGCTCGTATGTCATGCCCGGCTCATAGAGGTCGAGCAGGGCATCATAAGGGTTGCCATCCGGCTGGAGGTATCGAGCCTGCTTCACTTGCAGTTCAACTGTTTTGGCCAACAGCGGTTCAAACAGGGCAAACTGATTCTTGGTGCGTGCCTCTTTCCATGCCTGCATAGCCAGCGCCATCGTGCCGTAAATCTCCATCGTCAGCTCGATGGGCACGGCGGCCCGGCGGCGGTACTCACGCATGGCCAAGCGGATCATCGCCGCCTCATCTGAATCGAAGTCAAGTTGATCCAGAAGCGGCTCCAGTTCTTTGAGCAAGGCCCCAACCGCCGGATCAATAGTGAAACGGTGGATCAGCCCCCCCAGCGTGCTGAACATCTCACCGCGCGTTGCCGCCCCGCCCGGCGGCATCATCGTCTCCTGATCCCACTGAAGGATCATAAGCGCACGGGTCAGATCAACAATCGGGGCTACACCTGCCTTGAGTTGTGCGATCTTGTCCTGCATGGAGAGTCCTCCTAACCAACGGATAGATGAGTTGAGACCGTCCCTTCGCAGGGAAAGGCGGCGGATACTCAGGCAGACCTACAACCCGTAGATCTCGCCGTATTTGGTCTGGAGATAGTTCATGTACGGCTCCCAGCGCAGAGGCCCGCCGGTGATGCGCTCAGAGAGTTCCGGCAGGGTGAACTTCATGCCGTGCCGATGAATCTTCTCCCGCAACCAGTCAAGGATCGCGCCGTACTGCCCCGCCTCGATCTCCGCCGGCACAGACGGCCTTTCCTTGAGCATCTGCTCCCACAACTGCACCGAGAAGATGCTCCCCAGCAGATAATCCGGAAAGTAGCCGATGTAGCCTACCGACCAGTGAACATCTTGGAGCACGCCCTGCGCATCGTTGGGCGGCACAACACCCAGATAGGCCTCCATGCGGGCATTCCATTCTTTGGGCAGGTCCGACACGCTCACACGGCCATTCATCAGGTCGTTTTCCAGCTCGAAGCGCAGGATCACATGCAGGCCATACGTCACCTCGTCGGCTTCAACGCGGATCAGCGACGGCTGAACGCGGTTCAGCGCCCGATAGAAGGTTTCCATATCCACTTGGCCAAGCTGGTTGGGGAAGATGGCCTGAAGGCGCGGATACCAGTACCGCCAGAAGGGCCGACTGCGCCCGATGATGTTCTCATAGAAGCGCGACTGCGACTCATGCACCGACATCGAAGCGCCCTGATCGAGCCATGTGCGGTACAGCGTCGGGCTGGTGCCCTGCTCGTACATGGCGTGGCCGGCCTCATGGACGGTGCTCATCAGCGCACTGCTTCCTATCCCTTCAACGATGCGGGTCGTAATGCGCACATCGTCCCGCCCAAAGTGGATGGTGAAGGGATGGGCTGAGAAGTCAATCCGGCCACGCTCAAAATCATATCCCAGCGCTGTGATCACCTCGCGGCCAAAGGCCATCTGCCCCTCGGCGCCAAACGGCTGGCTGAGCAGGGTATCATCCACCACATCCAGACGAGCCGTGATGTCCTTGACCAGCTTGACCAGCGGCGGCTTGAGCGCCGAGAAGACGGCATCTATCTGCCGGTAGGTGATGCCCGGCTCATAGTAGTCCAGCAGGGGATCGTAGATGTTCTCATACGGCTTGAAGCACTCAGCCCAGCGATGTTTCAACTCAACTGTCTTGGCCAGCAGAGGCTCAAAGGATTTGAAGTCGTTGTTGGCGCGGGCCTTCTGCCAGACCTGCTGAGCCAGTGAGGCCGTGCGGGCCAGCTCCTCGGCCAGCTCCAGCGGGACACGCACCCGCCGCTCATGTTCACGCCTCAGCACGCGGATCAGGCTGGCCTCATCCGAGTCATAGTCCAGGCCGGCGGCTTCCTTCTCCAGCTCGTCGAGCAGTCTGCCCGCTTCGTCGCTGGCAAATATCTCGTGAAAGGCACTGCGCAGGGTAGCGATCTGGTCAGCGCGGGCCTCGCCGCCCCCCGGCGGCATGTAAGTTTCCTGATCCCATTCCAGCACGGAGGCCGCCCGCTCCATATCTACCGCACGCCCGATCAGTTTCTTGAGCTGGTTCAGCTTGTCTTGCATACAGGCAGTCCTTTCTATGGCAGGTCTTCAGACACGCTCCAAAAAACAAAAAGAGCCGGGGGGATCATCTCCCTCGGCTGGACACCACGGGCACATTGAGAGGCGACGGGCGGATTTGAACCGCCGATGGAGGTTTTGCAGACCTCTGCCTTACCACTTGGCTACGTCGCCGATTGGCTGATGAAAGAGATCGGACAGAGCGGGCGATGGGATTCGAACCCACGACCTTCTCCTTGGCAAGGAGACGTTCTACCACTGAACCACGCCCGCCTACGCTTTGCATTATAACAGAGACAGGGTAGAGGCGCAAGAGGGAGGTTCGTTTTCTGCGGCAGAAAGAACTGTTGCATTTGTGCAACCCTTCACTATATAATGGCCTCCTGTTTATCCGTATCTGTTGCACACCGGAGAGGAACGACATGACAGACTACCAGATTCCACTGGGAGCCTCAGGTGATCACCTTTTACTGAAAGCCCATCCTATATTCGGCAACCGCCTGTTCTTTCAAGACAAACGGCTAAAAACCTCCCTGTTCAGCCCTCCCAAGATCATGCTTGACGGCACTGACGGCCAGAGATACGAAGTCCAGGTACGCCCTGGCCTTGTTGACCCGCTACCGAAAGTGTTCGTCAACGGTCAGGAGGTCAGCTATGTGAAGCGCCTGCAAGCATGGCAGTATGTCATTGCCGCCCTGGGCCTGATCCTGGCCATTGTGAGCATCGTGATCATTGGCGGGATCGTAGGGGTTGCGGTCGGGTTGGCCGCCGCTTACCTGAGTGTCGGCATCATGCGCGGCATCGAGAACAAGTTCTTAGGCGCTGTAGCGGCCATAGCCGTTATGGGCGCGGCATGGCTGTTGTGGTTTGTGATCGTATTCGTGGTAGTCAATGCCAGCTATTAAATCACGCCGCTAGGGGCTTGATGTCTGCCTGCGCGGACTTGAACGCACCCAACGGGCGTGTGCATCTTCAACCCTATGACTCCAAATAGGACGTAACAACCATGTCTCTCACAGAAGAACTACTGGCAACCCTTCCTGACGGGCAGGTCAATGATGTGCGCATCGGCCTGCATTGGACGGCTGTCGTGGTCACCGTCAACGGCCAGCGGCAGTGCGGGCTGGCATCTACGTTGGGCGGCAGTCACGAACACACCGGCGAGCCGGATGCGCCTCAGGCCGGCCATCTGCATACCTTCCCGGCGCTGGAACTGGCCCGCTTTGCCCGCGAGCCGCATCCCCTGCTGAGGAGCATCGGCGTAGCCGCCTTGAACGCCCTGCTCCCCCGCACACCCGAACGATGGAGCGATCTCAACGCAGAGGAAGTGCTCATAGAATGGGGGAGGGGCAGGACGGTCGCCCTTGTGGGGCGCTTCCCGTTCATCCCGCGCCTGAGGGAACAGGCAGGCCGGCTGATCGTGCTGGAACAACAACCGCACGACGACGAACGCCCAGCCGAAGAGGCGGCCTCCATCCTGCCGGAGGCGGATGTCGTAGCCATCACCGGCATGACCTTCGTGAACCACACCCTCGAAGGTCTGCTGGCCCTCTGCTCCCCGCAGGCGCAGATTTTAGTGTTGGGGCCAAGCACGCCGCTCAGCCCCTTGCTGGGGCGGTACGGCGTGGCCATGCTGTCGGGAGCAGTCGTCGAGGCGGTCGAGCCGGTGCTGAGGACCATCGAGCAGGGGGGCACTTTCCGGCAGATACACCGCGCCGGAGTCCGGCTGGTGACTATGCGCTGTGACGCCGGCACGTCCTAAGCCGGCCTTCGGCTGTCGAGGCATCCCCACCGCTGACCATTATTTGACATATCGCATCAGAAAGGTTACTATCACTGCTGTCATCACATGAAGGATAAGGAGAGGGTCGTCTGGTTTAAGAGAAGCTAGGACAAACGCCGTCTGTGGATCAGGGAAAGGTAACCTGAACCTACAGGGCAGAGAGAAATGAAGACAGGGGCATCGCCCCGAATAAAGTTACCTTGCGGCGCTTGTCCGTTTAACAGGCACTATCACTATCAAACAAAAAAAGAAAGATAAACCAGACAATGGAAAACAAACTTTACGTCGGCAACCTCCCTTATTCGGCTACAGATGATTCACTGCGTGAGTCCTTTGCCCCCTACGGTAACGTTGTCAGTGCATCCGTCATTACCGACCGCGAAACAGGCCGCTCGAAGGGGTTCGGCTTTGTTGAGATGAGCACCCAGCAGGAGGCTCAGGACGCCATCAAGGCGCTGGACGGCACAGACATGGATGGCCGCGCTATCAAGGTCAATGTGGCCCGCCCGCGCACCGATGATGACAGGCGCACCTCGCGCCCGCGCACTCGGCGCACTTGGTAGATGAGCTGAATCAAAGGGGGCGCAGTACCGTTCGGTACTGCGCTCTTTTTGTTTTGCAGGTCCAAGCAGGCCAGCGCAGTCGTCTGCCGCTTTTTTCCCCTTCTGTCTTAACAACAGTTTAACAGCCGTTTTACATTTACTTGCCCCTTCTGGAGCATAGTTGAACTGAGGAACGACACTCCCCATTCTCATGAGGAGGCCGCATGACCGCCGCATGCCTGAACCAACCTCTGCACCAAACGTCGTCAGAGTTCAATAACTGCACGATCATTGACCAGCTCAACGGGGAGACGGAATATCTCGTCTGGCATCAGCCAAGCGCCCAGTATGCCGCTTTGATCATCCCCCCTCAGCCGGAAGAACCAGATGACGCCTATTTCGAGGGGTTCACCGCGGCGATGCAGGCGGAGGCCTGGCTGTATCACCCCGCTATTGCACCAGTCTTAGATTTCGGTGTTCACAATAACGTGCCTTATGTGATCACGCCCTACTACCCCGGCGGCTCTTTACTGCAACATCTGCGTATCAGAGGGCCTTTCCCGCTGGCTGAGGTCGTTAAATATCTAGGGCCAATCGCACAGGCCCTGGATGAGGCTCACAATCGGGGCATCACCCACTATCTGCTGACACCATCCGCCATCTACCGGGCTGATGTAGGCCGAAACGATTATGTGCTCTCCCGCTTTGGGATAGGGCAACTGTCCTTTGACATGGGCTTGATCCCCGCCTCATTTATGCCCTATGCCGCCCCTGAAATCTACCTGCGGATGCCGTGCACCCCCGTTGTGGATATCTATGCTCTGAGCATCATCGTGTATCAGTTACTGACCGGCGAACTGCCTTACGGCGGCTTTAGCTATGCCCAGCAGATGAACGGCCACGTCAATACACCGTTACCCAGCATACGTCATCTGCGCCCCGATCTTCCTGCCGCTGTGCAGGACGTGCTCAACGACGGCATGGCTAAACTGCCCCACAACCGGTATGCCAGCGCCGTTCAATTCATCCAAGACCTTGTACAGGCAGGAGGGCTGGCCGCAAACGGCGAAATCGCTGAACAAGCATCCCTAAGTACAGGAAGAACAAGGGATGGCAGGCTGTTCTACAGCCAGCGCGGAGAGAGGCCGGGCAAACTCCAGAAGCGGCGGCTTAAGAGCGGCTATGTCAGCTTGAGCAAGCAGTTCGTAGATGCCCTGATGCTGGAGAATCATGACCCCGTCAAGGCGGCCATGCTCTACCGCGAGATCGTACAGGCCGAACCACAGTATTCTAACGGGGCAACTATCGAGCGGCTGGCACGGCTCGAAAGGGAATTGGGTGCTCAGCAAATGGTTGACCTGCTGACCAAAGCCCAGTCAGCGCTTGAAACCAAAGACTGGCTGGAGGCAGAAAAGCTGGCCGAACAACTGCTGTCAATTGATCCCTCGCATTTGCTTGCCCGCCGCATCTACCACATGGGGGTATCAGGGGAAGCCGCCCGCCAGCACTATCACCTGGCGCAGTTGGCAATGGCAACCGGTGATCGGGCCAGCGCCGTCAAATTACTGGAGGAACTGACCAGGCACAGCCCTGCGCACGACGACCCGGAGGGACTGCGTCTGCTCACCCGCGACGTAGCGGCCTTCGTGCGCGAAGCCCACCGCCTCCAGACATCCCAAAGCAGTCTGTTAACGCTGACCTTCTCGCCAGACAACCAGTATCTCGTAACCGGCGGCACAGACAAGTACATGCGTATCTGGAAGATGCCAGACCTGACGCTTATCAAGGAGATAGAACATCCGGCATGGGTGTGCGGAACCGCTTTCTCGCCTGACGGCAGGCTGTTGCTGTCTGCGACATGGGATGGCGAGATTAGGCTGTGGTCTATGCCGCACCTGAATCCCGCCGGCCTGATCGCAGGAATGGTGAATCAGGTACAAGCGATGGCCTTCTCCTGTCACGATCATACCCTGCTCGCTACTGCATCTGCCCTCTGGCTGGCCCTGTGGAACTTACCAAGCGGCAGACGCCTCACGACCTTTCATGAACCGGATCGCGTACCGGTGACCGCACTGGCCTTCTCACCTACAGCGCCCGTGCTGATCTACGGGCTGGCCAACGGCGACCTTTGCCTGCGGGATGTCTCACAGCCAGATGCGCCGCAACTACTGATGAGGATCACAGCCCACCATGCCCCCGTGTATGACGTTGCCGTCTCGCCCGATGGTTCGCTGACAGCCTCAGCGGCGAGGGACAGTTCGGTCAAGCTGATTGATACGGCAACGGGCGCCATCGTGGACGAACTACGGGGTCACCGCGACGCCGTACACGGTGTGAAGTTTTCACCTGAAGGCTCATTGCTGGCAACCTGCAGTCGGGATCAAACCATCCGCCTGTGGGATTATCATGCCGGCAGGCAACTCAAAATCCTAGAGGGGCATTCGCACGGGGTGCGCACATTGAGCTTCTCACCAGACGGGCGCACGCTGGCTTCGGCTGACTCAGGGGGTGCGGTCCGCCTGTGGCAGTTATGACACGTTCTAGCACGCACAGCCTGTCAGGCTGGGGGCTTTGGACCTGCCTCCAGCCTGTCCATCCGCAGGCATCACCGGTATAATCAGGCGCATGCTGCGCCCACCCTCTAACCATTTATCTGTCCGCACCGCTGTCCCCCGCCTGTTCTGGCCGGCTGTAGCGGTTGTGCTTCTGCTGGCGGCAGGCCTGCGCCTGACCGCCTTGACCCGTCTGCCCCTGTTCGGCGATGAAGCGCTCCATCTTGGATGGGTGCATCAAGTGCTGGCGGGCAACCTCTTCGGCCATCTCGTTGATAACAAATGGCTTCTGCCCGTCACGCTGGCGATCTTCTACCCTGCCGGCCCGGAAGCCCTGTGGCTGTCCCGCGCACTGGCCGGCCTGGCCGGCGTGCTGACGACTGCCGCCTGCATCGGGCTGGGCTGTTCCCTTGACCGGCCCGTTACCGGTCTGGCGGCTGGCTTGCTGTATGCGCTCATGCCCCTTGCCGTCTTCCATGAACGGCAGGCGCTGACCCAGCCCCAGATGATAGCCTGCCTGACTTTCAGCGCTGTGCTGGCGGTGCGCCTGATGCGCCGGCCTGCCGCCGGGCCGGCCATCCTGCAGGGGATCATGCTGGCGGCGGCCTACCTGACAACAGCCATGGCGCTCCCGTTCTTTATTGTTCCTCTGGCGGCTCTGATCCTGCCAACCGGGGGGGCAGACTGGCGGCGGGCGCTGGCCGCCCAGATCGGATCGCTGGTGCTGGCTGGGGCGCTGATCGGGCTGGTGCAGGGGACAGCCTCCCTCTACGGTTATGCCCCTCTGCCCAACTTCCAGCCCGGCCTGTCTAACTCGATACTGGGCCGCCTGACTGAGCCGGCCACACTGGCCCGCTTCCTGACGGACGTAGGCATCACAGCCGATGCGTTGTCTCACTACACCGGGCCGGTTGTGCCGGCGCTGGCAGGGATAGCGCTCCTCGCGGCCATACGCCGTCAGGACCATCCGCGCGAAGCCGCCTTTCTGGCTGTGCCGGCGGTTGTTCTGGCCGCTGTGCCTTTCGTGATCCGGCGGGTCACAGCCGAGGATGTGCTGGTGCCGCGCTACTTCATGGTCAACCAGCCTGCCCTGGCTGTGCTGACCGCCATGGGACTGCGTGCCCTGATCGGCTGGCTGGGACGGCACCGCCCGGCACTGAGCGGCTGGGCGGCGGGCGCAGTCGTGACGGCCATCGCCGTGCCGATGCTGTGGTTCAACGGCACGCTGATCCGCGACCCCCAGTCAGTGCCCCTGCCGCGCGTGGACCGTGAATACCAGTACGGCGGCGCATTCGCCTATGACCTGCGCCCCGTGTGTGATGACCTGCTCACGATCTGGCACGAGAGCGGCGGCCAGCCGCTCAACCTGATCGTTTACGGCTTCAACACCGACCTGTTCAGCGCGCCGCTGGGGCCGCGCGTCGTTCGGACGGGGTTCTACTACCTGCTCGACCGCGAGACGCTGGCCGGCTGGGTGGCCGGGCCGCGCCCTACCTACCTTGTGGACGGCTGGAACATCTTCGGGCAGTACGTCCGCCCGCCCCTGCCCGATCAGTTCAGCCTGACGCTCATCCGCCGCTATCGGGCTGAGGCATGGCATGGGGCGTTGTACCGCGTCACGCTGGCTGATCCCTCTTTCTATGATGAGGCCTATTCCGCCCGTGCCCCCGAGCCGGAGCAGATCGCGGGCGACTACGCGAGCCTCTCGGCGGCGCTGGAGGGCCAGCCGGCGGGACGGGTGCTGGTCTTTCCGGCGGCGCAGGCGTCCGGGCTGGACGAGCGGGGTGCAGAGCCGATCCTTGTAGGCGCGTGGCCGCTGACCCCGCAGACAGCAGGCGCGGCGCTTGATCAGATGACGCTGGGCGAAGCAGGCGAGGTCGTTCACGTGATTCTAGTCCACGAGACCCGCTCCGACCCGGCACAGGCGTTCGCGCAGGCCCTTCAAGCCCGCCTGTACCGGCTGGACGAAAGCTGGTATGGGGTGTTACACCGCATGAGCTACGCCGCCGGCCCTGCCCTGCCGGAGGGTCAGGCGCTGGGAGCGGTCTGGGAGGACGCCATCGAGCTGGTTACGATCGCCCTGCTCGACCCGCAGGCGCAAGCGGGCGGTGTATTACGCCTTGCGCTGACATGGCGTACCTCCACGCCGATCAGCGACTCATTCAAGGTCTTCGTGCATGTGGTGGACAGTTCAGGCAGGCTGTGGGCACAGAGCGACAGCATCCCCGGCGGGGGTCTGTTGCCGATGACAAGCTGGCAGGCCGGCGAGACAGTCACCGACCGGCTGGCCATCCGCCTGCCCCCTGATCTGCCCGCCGGCCTGTATGAGATACGGGCGGGCATCTATCACCCCGTCAGCGGATTGCGTCTGCGGGTCACAGGCGGCGGAGAGGGGGACTATGTGGTGATCGGACACATCGAGGTCAGGGCATCCCCTTAACCCGCGCGGGGATGCCCCGGTACTGTGCTAAGAAGCGGCCGCAGAGGCATCCCGGACATACATGAGCAGGGCGTACCACCCCAGCACGATCAGCAAATCCAGAGACGGCAGTTCCTCTGCTTCGGGGTAAAGGATCAGGTCGGCATGATACTTAAAGAACCCGCCGTAGCGGTACTCGATCAAGCGCTGGCCGGTCGCCTTATCGGCAAAGACCCAGTGCGTGCTCCAGAAGTTATCGGGACGCCACTCTAGGGTGCGTCCGTCGGGCAGTGTCAGCTCGCCTCTGTTCCAACGGCTCCGCATGGACAGCGCCGGCTCGGACGCGCCTTCCTGCTGGATTTCGGAAAACATCTTAAAGAAGCCCCTCCGGCGCAGATGCCACACCCCCTCGGCTGTCTGAGCGGTAGCAGTGGACTTGAACGCGCCGTCCCATTCCATCACCGCAATCAGAGCGTCCTCGCCGGCCCGCAGTTCGTACCTGTGCTTCCAGCCGCTGGGCTGAACCCAGGCCAGCGGCAGGCCGCGCACCCTCTGGAAGGGAGTCATTGTGATCATGGCTTCATTCACGTTCATTTGGTGCTCCTGTCGTATGTGTACCGGCTAGGCGAAAACCGGTTATCAAGCCTTCTTCTCCTATTTTCTTATACGCAAAGCAGGTAAAGCCGTTATTAAGGCCATGTTAAATCTGAGGGCAGGCCGCCTGCCTGAAGAGAAACAGGCGCCGAAAAATGACATCCCCCTCTCCGGCGGGTTCAGCGGAGAGGGGGATGAGGTCAGCCGTTCACAACGAGAGAGGGGGTTATGCCCTGCGGTTAGGCCTTGCGATCAGCCATGCCAGCCCGATCAACCCAGCCAGCGTCAGCCATGGATGGGCGGTGAGCCACAGGCCCGCCCGCGCTAAACGCCTGATCCGGTTGACCCGCCGGATCGACTCGTGCGGCATGGGGGTATAGTATCCCCAGTCAAACGTCTTCAGGCGGGCAAGAAACCCCTGCCGGATGCACCCTTCGAGGCTGTAGATGTGCAGATCACGGCACAGCCGCGCCCCGAAGCGCAGGTCGCGGGCAAACTCGTCCCAGGTCAGGGCACGCAGTTCGCCTGCCTCCCCCACTTCGATCCCGCCGCCTGTACTGCCAACCGCGATAGACAGGGCCTCCGGTGCGTAACTGCACAGCACCGATCCGTCTGCACCGACAAAGCTGGAATACAGCATCGGGACATCACGGTCAGCGGGGATGTCTATGATTCCAAACAGGCGCTGAAGCAGTGACGCACCCACCCGCCGCTCATCGAAGACGGCGGGGAAGATGTAGCTGTCCACGCGGTAGCCGTCAGCCTGAATACGTGCCACCAGCCCGCTGTAGATCATCTGCGCCCGCCGGAAGTGCTCATGGTTGAGCAGACGCCTCAGCGCCGCCGCAAGGAAAGAGAGCCACTGCCTGCGGGCCAGCCGCTCCATCTCGTTGATGTCAGTTTCGATGTCCAGACCAACGCCTGCCCACTGAAGCTGATGCGCCGCCGTCCAGGCCTTGAAGTCGGTGTAGAAGCGGGCCGCCTGCGGGGCATTGTCCAGATGGAAGAAGTAGCCCTCTTCCTTCGGCAGTAGCAGCCATGCCACTACTGGGATGCCCTCCTGATTCAGGCGGCGCACGACTTCGGCCCGCTGGCCGCTGAGGTCAAGGATGGCCAGGCTAAGCCCAGCTCCCAGCGCCTTCAGATCGGCGATCACCGCCGGCTCGGTGAACAGCCTTTCCAGCTTATCAGGCGGAAGCTCACAAAAGAAGGTCAAACGCGGCCGTAACATGCTCAGACTCATCCCTCCTGCCCAAGCACAGGCTCAGGCCTGTGTGTCGCTTGGCGGGGCAAACCGCCATACCACTACCATCCCGTCCCATGACACGGAAGCCAGCGACAGGCTGTCAGGAGACCATGCCAGCCCGCGCACCTCGCTGGTCTGATCCGTCAAGGTAAGGAGCAAAGCTCCCGTTGCGGCGTCCCATACCAGCACCGTGTAATCGTCCGTCCATGCCCCGGAGGCGATCAGCGTCCCGTCCGGCGAGGCAGGGGCACGCAGTAACAGGCCGGTGCGGCCGTCCAGCGAATAGGTGGAGATGGCCATCGCTACATCCCACACCATGATCTTACGCTCATCCGACCATGCCCCGCTGACCAGCCGCGCCCCGTCCGGCGTCCACGAGACGCTGGTCACGCCCGGCTGGCGCAGTACCAGCCGCTGGGCGCCGGTCAGCGCATCCCATAGGATGATCGTACCGTCCTGTGAGGCGGAAGCCAACAGCCCGCCGTGCGGCGACCACGCCACGCTGAACACCCAGTCAGCGTGACCCGTCAGCGTCTGGACGGCTTCCCCTGTCGCGGCATCCCAGATCAGGATAGTGCCGTCGTATGAACCGGTTGCCAGCCGCGTCCCGTCCGGCGACCATGTCACGCTGACCACAGCGTCGGTATGGCCTTCAAGGGGCAACGATGAACCATCCGACAGATTCCACACGATGGCCGTCCCGTCGGCTGAGGCCGAGGCCAGCCTGCTTCCGTCCGGGCTGTAGGCCACACTGCTCACCAGGCCGGTGTGCCCCTCAAGCAGATGCGCCTGTGCCCCCGATGCCGCCTCCCAGATGATCACCTTGCCGTCGGCGGCACCTGCCGCCAGCGTCAGGCCGTCCGGCGACCAGGCCGCGCAATTCAGAGCGCCGCTGTAACGAGCCAGCTCGCGCCCTTGAGCAGTCAATTGACGGGGGGGCGGCACAACCAGAACCCCTCCGCCAGCTTGATCGGGTTGCCCGCCGCCCCACCATGAGGCAAAGCGGAACATCGCCAGCCCGACAGCCGCCACAAACAGGATCAGGCTGAGATAGAAGCGGGTGTTGCGGTTAAAGCGGAGCATGGCCGCATCTCCTGACAGGGATTAGCTACAGGGCCGACAGCACACGATCGGCGCACTCCCACCCGGAGAACAACGCTCCGCCGGTGCTCGGACCGGCGAAGTAGTCGCCGCAGAAGTAGATCGGTCCTTCCTGCGGGTCGCGCCAGAACTCAGCCAGCGCATCCAGATAGCCGGGCTTGTAGGTAGGGACTTTCTCCGACCAGTGGAAAAGGGTATAGTCGCCAAACTTACCCTCCAGCTCCGGGAAGATTTCAGCCGCGACGACCCGCGCCTGCCGGACGAACTCGTCATCCGGCATGGAGGGGTCATAGCCCTCGACCGATGAGTCCATCAGGAGCAAGGTCTCCCCATCGCGGTAATGCTCCACACCCAATGTGTTGATGACGCGCTTCTCCTTGCGCGGGATCATCACCCCGACCACACCCGGCTCGAAGTGCATCTTGACCGTCTGGAACAGGGCCACCGTGCTGGTGTATCCCACCTTGGGGAAGAAGGTCTGCCAAGCGGGGCGCGGATCATCCAGCAAGGGCAGGACGTAGTTGCCCGGCACGGCCAGCACCGCCCGCTCGCCGTCGAGCGTTTTCTTCTGGCCGTCATGGGTGTAACTGACCGTTACACCACTCCCGTCGGGGCGGGCGCTGACACGCTCGACACGCGCCCCCCGGATCACCTGAACGTGCTCTGCCAGTGCATCCGGCAGTGAGCCAATGCCGCGCTTAAAACCATAGCTCTTCTGGTTGAGGTAACTCATCATCAAAGCCAGAAAGGCCTTGCGCGAGATGTCATGGCCGCCGTAACTGCAATATACCTCAAAGGTCGGAGCGGCCCAGTATTCAAACATCTCCGGGTTGATGTGCTTGTAGAAGAACTCCTCCAGCGTCTCCTCATCCGGGCCGGGGGCCTGCTCCAGATGATACATGTTCTTGACCTTGCGCATGGGCCACAGGTAAGGCAACAGCTTGAGCATTGCCAAGCGTGCGCCAAAAGACACCCCGCCCCAAGTCAGATAGGAAGGGATGGAGACAAAGTCACAAGCGTAAACCTTGCCGTTCCGCCAGATAACGACCGGCACGCCGTCCTGATACATCGGATACAGCTCATCCGACAGCCCTAACTCGCGGGCCATCTCCATCAGATAGACATCCCCGCCGGTGACGAACTTGGCGCCGGGATCGATCTGATAGCCCTCCCAGTGGACGGTGATCATGCGCCCCCCGACGTGCTCCTTTGATTCCAGAACGGTGACATCATGACCAGCCTGACGCAGGCGATAGGCCGCCGTCAGGCCGGCAATACCCGCTCCGACGACAATGATATGTTTGCCAGCCATGAGGTACTTCTCCAAGAGGTTAAAACAGGATCAACAGGGTATGAAGGCAGCGCGTCCCCCATACGCCCATGATAGGGGCAGGCATGAACTGTGTCAAGAGAAAGAAGCAGGGTTAGGACAAATAGGCTAGCGCTCCAGACAGGGGATGGTATAATGAGCGTGGCATGGGGCGGTGGCGAAACGGCAGACGCCGCGGACTTAAAATCCGCTGAGGGTGACCTCGTGTGGGTTCGAATCCCACCCGCCCTACTGGATCAAGCATACACGGGTGTATCCCTCTTGGCGGGATACACCCGTGATAGTTTGTCGGGCGGGGAGGCCGCTTACAACTCCCTTCAGGCGCAACGGCATCAGGCGGATATATCTGCCATCATGTCACGCAGGCTCAACCCCCGCGCAGGCAGCATCGCCCGCAGGACGAACTCACGCCGCAGGCGCGGTGCGTCCACAAAGGTAGCGGTTTTAAAACCGGCCCGCAACAGGGCCATGCCGCGCAGTGGATCGGCGTCCACCAGCAGGCTGTCTTCGATCTTAAGCTGGAGGACGGCCAGCATCCGGCCTATCGCCGTGAACAGATCGGCAGAGGCATACTGCGCCGTCATGACGACCTGATGCTCAACCAAGAGGCGCTCCAGGCCGCCCCGCGACAAGGCTGTTGACATCCACAGGGGGGGATAGTCAGCCAGAACGGCCAAACGATAAGACGCTCTGGCCAGCTCATTCATCACCTGCACAACACCGAAGATCGGCTCGATCCGGCGCTCGATGGCGGCGGCCAGTTGCGGGGGAGAGAGCTTCACCGGCGCGTGCTCAATAACGCGGCGGCAGAACTGCTCACTGTCCGTTGCGCCCGTCTTTAACTCCCCAGCCAGATCGATCAGCCTGAAGCACAGCGCCGGTGTTACGGCGACGCCTTCAGCCTCAATCACCGCACGAGCACATTGCCACACAGGCGGTACAATGACTCCGTCCAGCCAGAAGACGACCGACGTGAAAGCAGGCACCATTCACTCCCCAATGACTTGAACAATCACTGAGCGCTCGCGGCGGGCGGTGTCCATGTCCAGCACCACCAACTCCTGAAAGTCTCCTAGTTGCAGATCACCCTCAATCACCGGCACATGGACTGAAACACCCAGCAGGGCTACGCCAACATGAGCCGCCCCGTTGACATCATAACCCCGCTTGTGATGGGCATAATCACCGGCAGACGGCAAGATTCGCTCCAACAAGTCCTGGATGTCAACCAGAATGCCGGTCTCGTGCTCGATGATGATCACCCCGCCGGTGGTGTGCTTGTAAAAAACAAACACTGCTCCCTCGCGGATGCCGGACTGTTTGACTACATCCCGCACCCGCTCGGTGATGACCTCCGAGTAGAAGTTGCCCTCAGACAGCACGGAGAGTATGCGCGTCAGCACCATCATGGCATGACCCCTGCGAAAATGTGTGTTGCCTTCTGCGCGACAGGGGGCATCATCTTAGGGCGAACACCCCGACAAGCTATGGATAGATGCCGCGGCCATTATAGCACAAAGTCATTCAAACCTGCTTCACGGCATCCGCTCCCTTGCGTGGAGCGCATCCGCTCAATGCGGTTATCCTGTCCGGCGACCGCTCCCCCTTAGCATTTGAGCGAATCTTTTTTTGTGCTATACTAGCCGTAGATTCGGCCCTCATCCGAGTCACTGTGCCGGGTTCGGCCCGGCTTTTTTTGCCCCCATAAGGAGTTACATATGCAACAAACACCCTCACTGCCAGCCGCGAGAGTCAGGCTTGGGCTGGGCTTATTGATCATCCTGACTACGCTGGCCATGCTGATCTCGCTGGCCTGCAGTGTGGGGGGAGTTTCATTACTGCCTTCCACCGAGACCCCTACCCCCACCACTACTCCTACCCCTATGCCAACCCCCTTTGGCGGCGGGAACGGCCTGATCGCCTTTGTGTCCTTGCGCTATGAGGAAGACCCCACCAATTGCTGGCTGTCTAATACCTGCAACAGCGAGGTCTTCATCGCCCGGCTCGACGGCAAAGGAGAGGTGAATGTCTCCAATCACTCGGCTGACGACTGGTGGCCGAGATGGTCGCCGGACGGGACACGGCTTGTCTTTGTCTCGAACCGCAACGGCAACAACGACATCTTCCTGGTCAACGCTGACGGGAGCGGCCTGACTCAACTGACTACGAGCGAAGAGAACGATCATACCCCCTCATGGTCACCAGACGGGACGCAGATCGTCTACACCTCCTATCAGGAGGGCAACGGAGACATTTTCATTCTCAACGTTGATGGGAGCGGGGAGCCGATTCAGCTCACCGACCACCCCTCCGATGATTTCTACCCCGCATGGTCGCCGGCGGGCGATCTGATCGCCTTTGTCACCGAGCGTAACGAACCGTTCCCTGATAGCTGTTGGTCTTCCGGCTGTAACAAGGACATCTTTGTCATAAACACGGACGGGACGAACCTGCGCAACCTAACCGCGAGCAACAGCGACGACTGGTGGCTTGAATGGTCACCAGACGGGACCCGCATCGTTTACGAGGGTGAGAGTGATGGACTCACTGATCTGTACGTCGTCAACGTCCAGACACGGGAACGCCTCCAACTGACCGACATGCCGGGGGACGAGTGGGCAGGTCCATGGTCACCAGATGGTTCGCGCATCCTCTTTTCGTATGAGGACGACGTGTATGTGATCAACGCTGACGGCAGTGGTATGATGCGGTTGACGACCTCCTACGGCAACGACTACGGGGCGGCCTGGTCGCCTGACGGCATGATGATCCTGTTCGTGTCCATGCGGGAAGAAGCCGACCCTGACAATTGCTGGAGTGTCAGTGAGGGGTGCAACACTGAAGTATTCATCATGACCGCTGACGGCAGGGACGCGCGCAACCTGACGAACAGCGCCGGCGAAGATTTCAACCCTATGTGGCAGCCTTAAGGGCCTCCAGCCGCGCTGAGCACAACAGGGGCATACAGGCCATGTGCCCCTGTTTCTTTTTCCCTTGTCTTAACATGCTCTTAACGCCCCGCGAGGCGCTGACAGAGGCCTACGTCACCGGACGGCGGGGGTAAGAAAAAAGTTTGCACACTATTTGACAAAGGAGAAGCCACACGCTACACTTTACCTTGCAATGCGGGGTAGAGCAGTGGCAGCTCGTCGGGCTCATAACCCGGAGGTCGCAGGTTCGAATCCTGCCCCCGCTATCTGAGAGGCCCTCCTCTGACCAACGGTTGGTTGAGAGGGGGGCTATTTTGATTCTACTGTTGCTACCTAACAGGTTATGGGTATAGAATGGAGGTGACACACTTCGGCTGTTCAGGGTAAAAGGAGTACGGCCAGGGGAGCTCAATGCGAAACCATCCTCTCAACGAGATATTCGGCTACCCATACTGGAATCACTCCGAACTGGCGCAACGTCATCGGAAGTATCGACTCTGCCCACACAACAATAAAGTACCGAACTGCACAAAAGATAAAGCCAACGATCCACTAGGGGTGTGCAGCATATCTGAAGGGGACAACATCGCTATTGTGTGCCCTATCCGATTCCATCAAGATTGGGTCGTTGTAGAGGATGCCGCTACCTTCTTCTTTCCCGCCGGCACTAAATGGACCTCCCTTATCGAGGTACGGCTCAATGACAGAGAAGGCAGTTCTGCCGGCTACATTGATGTAGTGCTGGTTGCCTATGATGACCAAGGCCATGTGACTGATTTTGGAGCACTGGAGATTCAAGCTGTCTACATCTCTGGTAACATTCGACGCCTATTCGAGCGTTATATGGAAAACCCCATCAGCAGTCAGAACTTAGAATGGAACAGCCCGCATCAGTATTATCCACGCCCAGACTATTTATCATCATCACGGAAGCGGCTAGTACCACAACTCATTTACAAGGGTAGGATTCTCAAATCATGGGGCAAAAAACAGGCAGTTGCAATCCATACCGGCTTCTACCAAACCTTACCCAAAATGACCGAAGTTGAGCCTGAGGAAGCAGATGTTGCATGGCTGGTCTATGACCTTGTGCTGGACGAGAAAGCGGATATCTATCGTTTGAGGCTACAACGAGTCACATACACACCTTTCGAGCTTGCCCTGGATCAGATCACAACGCCTCAGCCAGGACCTGTTGAGGATTTTATTGGCTATCTTCAAGAAAGGTTGGACAGAGTCCTGTCAACGTCAGGAGATGATCAAAACCCTCCCGACGCCCCCACGCTCAGTAACTTATTGAAGCTTTAGGGAACATGACACACCAATTACCCTTTCCCGGAATGTCACCCTTATTGCCCACCCATATCGTGAATGTGGCTTCGGTCCCGCATAGAAGCCCATTTCGATATCCGGGCGGTAAGACGTGGCTAGTGCCCTATATTAGGCGATGGCTGATGACTTTGCCAGAGCGTCCTGTTAAGCTTATTGAGCCTTTCGCAGGGGGGGCTATTGTGGGCCTGACGGCTGCTTTCGAGAAGATGGCCAATCACGTGACACTGGTCGAACTGGATGATGAAGTGGCAGCAGTATGGCAAACAATTCTAAGTGACGATGCCAAGTGGCTTGCCCAACAAGTTATCGAATTTGAGCTTACCCGCCATCGGGTAGAAGCTCTTCTTGCAAGAGACCCCCTCAATTTACGTGAGAAGGCATTGATTACTCTCATCAAAAACCGAGTGAATCGAGGCGGCATACTTGCACAAGGGGCGGGTATGCTCAAGAATGGTGAGAGCGGCAAAGGCATTGCCTCACGATGGTATCCCAAGACCCTGCACAGACGCATTATGGATATTTACAAGATTCGTGATCGCCTAACATTCATACAAGGCGATGGCATCGAAGTGATCCGTCACAATGCTGGGCAAAGTAACACAGCATTCTTTATAGACCCGCCTTACACCGCGGCCGGTAAGAGCGCTGGGCGTCGCCTCTACACGCACTGGAATCTTGATCACGAGGAACTATTTCAAGTAACGAGCAAGCTGGCAGGTGAATTCCTTTTAACCTACGAGGACAACGCCGCCATACGGGAACTTGCGGCCAGATATGGTTTTGATACCCAGCCAGTCGCCATGAAGAATACCCATCACGCCAAGATGACGGAACTCCTTATAGGACGTAATCTCGACTGGATGCGTGAGACTAAGGTTAATCCCCATAGCGTATTGCCGTAGTGCCTCAGAGGGTATCTCCTCCCTACTGACCTTCCCCTGCCTAGACATTCTCCCCTTCCCCGCCAGCCGTCTCCTGTTCGACCTCCTCAACCCACTCGACCTTGCGGGCGCGGTATGCGTCATAGTCGGGCACCAGACGTTCGTATTCCCCGTCCATGAGCGGCGAGGAGATCATGAAGTCAGCAGAAGCCCGATTGCAGGCAATCGGGATGTTCCACACGACCGCCATGCGCAACAGCGCCTTGACATCCGGGTCGTGGGGCATGGGTTCAAGCGGGTCCCAGAAGAAGATCAGAAAGTCTATCTCCCCGCTGACAATCTTGGCGCCGATCTGCTGGTCGCCGCCGAGAGGGCCGCTTTGCAGTTTCTTGATCTCAAAGCCAAGCACACGCTCCAGTATCTCGCCGGTTGTGCCGGTCGCATACACTTCATGATGTGCCAGCAGGTCGCGGTTATATTTGGCCCATTCGACCAAATCTTTCTTCTTGTTGTCATGTGCGACCAGCGCGATCTTCTTGTCAGGCAACATGGGAATCTTCTTGTGCTCCATATCCTCTTATCCTCTCACCCATCCGGAGTTCAAAAGCGCCGGCTGTCATATGCCCAGTGCAACAGCGCCTGCCGCTGTCGGCGCCGGCAGTTGTCGTCGCCCGGCAGGCAGTTGGCCTTGATCTGCGCAATATGCCTGACCATCGCCTTCCAGCGCCTGATCTGCCGCTCATCATCCGGACAGCGCCTGCCCATGTAATAGCGGCAGTACCACTGAAACCAGCCGCGCGGGTCCTCCGGATAAATCCATCCTTTAGCCCTCCAGTAAGACAGCGGCTGGGAGGCGTTCACGCCAAAGTAATTCAGCTCCGGGTCATGGAACTCATGACAGAGCTTGGCCCGCTCGAACCACTCCGGCGGGAACTCATCCCGGCAGTCAGTCATGTACTTTCCGCCGAAGACGCCCATCTCCAACATCTGCGCTGGTGTCAGCTCCGGCTTGAAGTCCGGGTGGAAGTTTCTGCCCATCGGCTCGGTCAGGTAATAGACATAGCCCTGTTGCATTAGATCGTTGACGATCACTTCCCGTACCCGCATAGCGAAGCCCTCCTGAGTCATGCTTCCTCACCGACCCTGACAGGCCGCGACGGATCGAGTATCCACTCGCTCCACGAGCCGGCATACAGCTTCGCCTCGCCCAGCCCGGCGTACAACATGGCCAGGATGTTGAGCGGCGCCGTCCCGCCTGAGCCGCAATAAAAGACCGCCTGCCCGGCAGGCAGGCCGCCCAACAGCGCTTCGAAGCGTGCCCGCAGTGCCTCGCGCGGTTTGAAGCACCCCTTCTCATCAAGGTTGTCGGGATAGGGCGCGGAGACCGCGCCGGGGATGCGGCCGGCCACCGGATCAATGGTCTCGTTTTCGCCGCGATAGCGGTCAGCGGTGCGGCTGTCGAACAGCCGGAAGTGGGGACCGCCCAGTGACTGCAAGACATCCTCCGTGCTGACCACCACCTCAGGCCGGACGCGCGGTGTGAACGGGCGGGGTGTTTTCTGCTCGGCGCCATGCCGGACAGGCCGCTTCTCCCTTTGCCACTTCATCCAGCCGCCGTCCAGCACCGCCGCCTGATCATGCCCCAGCCAGCGCAGCATCCACCAGAGGCGGGCCGCCGCCAGCGCCCCGCCCACATCATCGTAGGCGACGACCTGCGTGGCCGTGTCAATCCCCGCCTCTGAAAAGCGGCGGGCGGCGCTCTCGACGGACGGCAGGGGATGCCGCCCCGTCCGGCCGGGGATGATCGGCCCGGACAGATCATCGTCGAGGTGCATGTAGATTGCCCCCGCAATATGCGACCGCTCATAGGCCCGCCGTCCGTAGGCCGGGTCGTTCAGCCGGAAGCGGCAGTCCACCACGAGCCAGTCGGGGTCATCCAGACGGCTAGCCAGTTCTTCAGTCGAGATCAAGGTCGTGTAGGTCATGGCCTGATTGTATCTCACATAGAGCAAGGAGAATATATCGGGAGGCCACTGTGCCTGATCACCATGCCGGGCAGGAAGTCTATCGGAGCGAGGCCTACACCGACCAGCCGTAACCTCGACAAACGCAAAGCACCCCGGCTTTTGTTCCGGGGTGCTTCTGCCGCAGGCCGAGAGGGCCTCTAGACTACCAGCCGCACCAGCTCCCGCACATCCGGCACATCCTCAAAGTGCCGGATCAGCCTGACCAGCCTTTCGACCCGCTGATCGTCCAGCGCCATGCGGGCCAGCCGGCGGAACTTCTCTTCCAGCCCGGCTGAATCCCAGTAACGCTGGGGGAACTGAATCTCCCCCTCAACAAGGCCGGAGTTGAATTGTCTGCCGTCATGCAGTTCGATGGTGACTACACTGCCAAACTTGCCGCCCGGCTGACCGGTCAAAGCGGCATGGTAGAGACGGTTCAACTCCTCGCTCTCCACGACTTCCACCCGGCTGGCCAGGCCGCGGATGAGCGGATCGGTCAGGCGCGTCTCAAACACCTGCGCCGGCCCTACTTCGCCGTCCACCAGCAGGGCCGCCAGCGGCCAGGCCATGTTGAACTGCGCCTCCTCTGTGGTCTGCGGGAGCTTCACCCCCAGCCGGACCGCGTCATGATAGCCCTCTACCCGAATACGGGCGATGTCTTCCAGACGGATGGCGTTCTCTTTGACCAGCTTCTCAGCGCCGTACAGCGCCGCATGAGTCCACGCACAGCAGGAGTGTTTCTTCCAGATGACGCCATCTACCATGATGTAGTTCTGCCCGATGTCCGACACCCATTCCTGATACTGCTCAAACCCGAACAAGCTGGGGATACCCGTATAGCCGCAGGCGGCCAGCCGGGCCGAGAGGATGCCGTTCATCGCGCCCCAGCCGATGCCGTGCTTGACCATCGCCGGATGGTCAATATCGCGCATCATGGGGACATTAGGGGCGTGATACTCAGCAATGCCCAGCGTGTGATAAATCTGATCAGCGGACAGCCCCATCAGACGGGCTGTTGCCGCCCCGCAGGCCACCGATCCCCACGACGCGCAGGCCTGATAGACCTCATGGGTAGCATGCCAGATGCGGGCGGCACGGTGGGCTACCTCATAACCGATCACCAGCGCCGTGAGCATCTCCCTGCCGCCCAGCCCCAGCCACTCAGACACTGCCAGCGTTGCAGAGAAGAGCTGGGCGCCCGGATGGCCGTTCGTGTACTGGCCGCAGTCGTCAATATCCGCCGCATTGGCGGTGTTGCCGTTGGCAAAGGCGGCCCCTGCCGCTGAGGCCCGTCCGCCGCTCAACAGGATGGTTGCCTCGTCACCGGGCCATAGGGCGGGGGCACACTCAGCCGAAATCCGGCTGACCCGTGCCGGCGTGCCGGCCAGCGCCGCACCGAGCGTGTCCAGCAGGGCCAGCCGTGCTTTCTCCTGCACCGGCGGCGGGAGCTGTTCCCAGGTGAGGGTCTGGATGAAGCGCACTACAATCTCATTGCCGTCCATCACGTCTCTCCTCTCAAAGCAGCCTGCTCCGCGCCGGCTTCATCTCTGACGGATGGCCGCCAGCACCCGCTCCGGTGTGGCCGGAATCTGACGGATGCGCACCCCAATAGCCCGTGAGACAGCATTCACGATAGCCGGCGTAGAGGGCAGCATCGCCACCTCGCCGATCCCTTTCGCCCCGAACGGGCCGTAGAGGCTGGGCACTTCTACGAGAATCACCTCGATCTCTCTCGGCATGGCATGGATCATCGGCAGGATGTAATCGGTGAAGCCGGTGGTTTTGCCCGGCTGATATTCCTCCAGCAGAGCCGACCCCAGCCCCATCACCACAGCCCCCTCGATCTGGCCTTTGGCATCTACCGGATTGATCGCCCGCCCTACGTCGTGCGCCGCCGCCATACGGGTTACCTCCACCAGACCGGTCTCCATGTCCACGATCACTTCCGCCACATGAGCGCCGGTAGTGAACTGAGGCGTGTATTCGGGGCGCGACTCATCCGGGAACAGGGGGGTCAGATCAAAAAAGCCGGGGATTTTGCGCGGCTTGCCCAGCCGGTCGAACTCCAGCGCCACTTCAGCCAGCGGGACAGCGCCAGCCGGATCATGCCGGCAGACAACCGCCCCTCCGTCAAAGCTCAGCTCAGACGGGTCACAGCCGATCATCTCTGCCGCTGTGCCGAGAATGCCCAGCTTCAGCGTGGAGACGGCCTGCTGAACAGCACTCCCCACCCAGTAGGTGGCCCGCGACGCGCCCTGAATCCCGCTGTCAGGGACACGGCCTGTATCCGAGTTGATCAGCTCAACCTGGCTGAGCGGCACGCCCAGTGTCTCGGCGGCGATCTGGGTCATGGAGGTATTCGTCCCTTGCCCGTAGTCAGGCGCGGCGCAATAGACCACAAAATGCCCGTCAGAGGCCAGCTCAGCGTGAACCTCCACCCGCAGTGAGCCGGACTTGCCAAAGCGATACCACATGCCGGCCAGACCGACCCCCTTCCGGTAGGGGCTGTCCGGCGGCTGAGCGGCGTTGAAGGCGGCGGCCTCCTCGCTGTACTGGCGGTAACGGGGGCGGACGGCCTCCAGCACCGCGCCGTAATCGAACGTTTCAGCCACCGGATAGCCAAGAAAGGTCTTCTCGCCCTGAAGGATGCGGTTCTTCAGCCGGAACTCGATCGGGTCTTCACCCAGCTTCTCGATCAGCTCATCAAGGGCGCATTCCAGCGCATAGTTGGCCTGCGGCGTGCCAAAGCCCCGAAACTGGCCGCTCTTGGGGCCGTTGGTGAAGATAGTCTGGGCAAAAACATGGATGGCCTGCCAGCGGTACGCGCCGCCGCTGACCGCTGTCGCGTAGCCCGGAATCCAGTAACCCGCGCTGTCATAGCCGCCGGTGTTGGCGTCAATACGCACCTGCGCACCGGTCAGATAGCCGTCGCGGGTCGCGCCGATACGGTAAGAGACCTCGTAGGGATGGCGCTTGGGTGAGGCATCAAACGACTCGCGGCGCGAGAAGACCAGCCGCACCGGACAGCGCATCACGTAGGCCAGCAGGCCGGCGGCGATCAGCGGCCATGGGTCCTGCTTGCCGCCAAATGACCCGCCCGTCGGAGGGACGATCACGCGCACCTGCTCGACCGGCAGGGCCAGTGTGGCCGCGATCCATGCTTGTTGCCAGTGCGGCTCATGCGTAGCACACACAACCGCCACACGGCCCTCTTCGTCAATGTACCCCAGGGCCGTCTCACGCTCCAGCGCCGAGTGCTCCTGATAGGCTGAGCGGTAGGTTGCCTCGATCATCACCTCCGAGCGCCCCAGTGCGGCCTCCAGATCGCCGTGTTCCAGCCGATAGGTCGTCAGCACGTTGCCATCCGGATAGATGGGGAAGGCAGACGGATCAAGCGCCTCACGCGGGTCGTAGGTATGCGGCAGGACCTCATAGACCGCTTCGACCAGCTTGAGCGCCTTGCAGGCAATATCGGGTGTCTCAGCGACCACAAATGCCACCGGCGCACCGACCATGCGCACCGTGTCACCAACCGGCGTCAGCACCGGCTCACCGCGGCTGTACTCAGGGAAGCCGTTGACGCCGGGGATGTCAGCGGCGGTGATGATGCGTGCCACACCCGGCAGTTGAGCGGCCTTTGTGGTATCCAGGGCAACGAGGCGGGCATGGGGATGCGGACTGCGCAGAGTACGGGCATGCAACAGGCCCGGCATCACCATATCTTCGGCGTAGCGGGCCTGCCCCGTCACCTTCTGACGCGAGTCCACGCGGATATAACTGCCGCCGATGGGGCGCTCAGAGGAATGAGAACGCATGGTCACCTCACAACCTCAACCGACAAAGAATGTCCCTTATTTTTTGTAGCGGGCCTCTGCCGCCTGCACAATGGCGGCGATCCGTTCGGCTGTCTCATCCGGCAAGGGGGCAGGCCGGTGCGTCTCCAGAATGGAGCGCAGTTTAGCGCGGATGCGGTCGTTCATGGTGGCCGCACCTGCCGCCTGCCAGTTGACCCACTTCTCCCGATCCATCAGCGTCGGCATCCAGATTTCCGTCCGGCAACGGCGGGCGGTTTCCTTCGTAGACATGAACTGCCCCGCCGGCCCCACCTGATCGATCAGGTCGAGCATGAGCGTATCGTCGCTCACCTCAACGCCGCGCAGGATACGCCGTGTCATGCCGATAATCTCATCGTTCATGATCAGCATCTCCAGCGAGCCGATGTCAGCGCAGTCCAGAAAGCCCACATCATGAACCAGCGAAGCACCGCTCAGGCCGGACAGCAGGACCTGCACTGTGCTCTCGATGGCCGCCTGAAGATCAACGACCTTCGACTCGGAAGCCCCTGCCGTTCCCATGAAAGGCACACCCAGATAGCGCGAGATGTCTGACAGGGCCGCGCTGTACAGGCTCATCTCCGGCGCCCCATAGACCGGTGCGCCGGTAGCCAGGTTCATTGGCTCAGGCACGCCGCCAATGCACACGGGCGTCCCGCGCCGCTTCAACTGGATGATCGCCAATCCGCTTAACGCGCCAGCCAGATAGATCACAAACAGGCCGGCACCGGTGATCGGCGCAGTCGAGCCGGCACACCCGCCGCCCAGATAGATGATCGGGATGCCGCGCTCAGCCGCCCACAGCGAGTTAGCCAGATCAGCGTCAGTGTGCTGGAGGGGCGCCTGAAAGGTAGTGAAGAACGCAAAGTTGGGGCGCAGGCGGAAGGCCTCTTCACTGCCGGCCACTGCCAGCGCAATGGCGTAGATGTCAGCCATGTTATCGAGGGTGTAGGCCCATGGCAGGACCGGCTTGGTGGTGTTGGCGATCATCTCGGCGAACTCGATCACCGGCGCCAGCTCCGGCTCTACATCGCCGATCAACCCCAGCCCCATCACATAGTCAATGTGCTCCAGGGCATCGCACACCAGCGCCGTGGCCGCCGGGTCGCCCCGCCGTGCGCGGCGGCGCTCGCCGGTATAGGGGTCAATGTAGTTGGTGCAGGTCGGGCCGGGGCCGTAATAGACCCGATCAGGCACAACCTGCATCCGATGTTTGCCGTCGCGCCCCCAGATGGTAAAGGAGCGCGGGTTGGAGGCCACAGCATCCTGAATCACATGCGGAGGGATGCGCACGCGCACCCCGTCCACCCGCGCACCGGCTTCCGCCAGCAGATCACGGGCTTCAGCGTTCAGCACATTGACACCGGTACGCCACAGACATTCGAGCGTGGCCTGATAGACCTTCTCAATCTGTTGATCGGAGAGGACACGGAACTGCGGTGTCTGATGGGCATGATAGTTGGTATCCATGATCCCTCTTCGTCTTTACTTCCCTGCGCTGGCCAGTATGGCCGCGATCTGTTCCTTCCTGTCTGCCGCGAGCGGCTTGGGCTGGTGATGCTCGATGATCTCGCGGACGCGGGCGTTGAGCCGCTGTCCCAGTGTGGCGGCGCCGGCCTCCAGCCACTGCGGCCTGCGACTGCGGTCGAACAGGCTGGGGAACCAGAAGTCACGGAAGCGCTTGAGCGTCGTCTCCGTCTGAAGGAAGCTCCCGCCCGGCCCGACCTCGTGCAGTTCGTCCAGCATAAGCGTCTCGTCGGTGACTTCGACACCCTTCATCATGGCATCCACCATAGCGACCAGCTCATCGGTCAGCACGACCATCTCCAGCGCGGTGGTCAGGCCGCTTTCCATATAGCCCACATCGTGGATCAGGTTAGCCCCGCTCAGCTTGGCCATGATCACCGAGAGGGTCGCCTCGACTGCCGCCTGCCCATCCACGACCTTAGCATCTGAACAGCCGGCATAGCCCCATGTCGGCAGGCCGTAGAAACGCCCCAGCTCGGCTACCGCCGCTTTGGTGAGCTGGAACTCCGGACCGCCGTAGCAAATCTGCATGGACTTCATGTCCATATGGTGCAGGCCTGCCCCAAACACAAACGGCGCACCGGGTTGGGTCAACTGATGGACAACCAGACCGCTCAGTATCTCAGCCAGCGACATCGCCAGCCCGCCTGCCAGCGTGATCGGCGCAGTGCCGCCCATCAGCGGGCCGGGCGAATGGACAACCGGCAGGCGGTGCTCAGCCATCAGCAACAGCTTATCTACGGCCGTCTGCGACTGCTGAAGCGGCGAGCTTGGCTCTGAGTAGAGCAGGATGTGCTGTTGTTCGATCAGCGCCTCAAGGCCGCCCGCCGCCGCGGCGGCCATGTCAATAGCCCGCTTACAACTGGCCCCGTCGTTGGTCACAAAGACAATCGGCTTGCTGGTGTGTTCCAGCATCAGCGCCATCTGCACATCGTAAGCCAGCGTCGGGTCCACATCTGAGGGGATGCCCATAGACATCACAAAATGGATGTTGGGCAGGGCGTCGCAGAGATGATAGCCGTTGATGATGTCGGCTTGAGTCCATGTCCGATGCTCGCCGGTGTACGGGTCAAGGCAGGTGGGGCAGTCTGAGCCGGTGCCAAAGTAAACCTTCGTTCCCTCCAGAAAAACCGCCGGCTCGCCGTCACGGTCGCACATGATGATCCGCTCAGGGGCTGAAGCCAGCGCTTCCTCCACCAGGCTGGCAGGAAACTTGACCAAGTTGCCGTCCGAGATGAACGCACCGGCCTGCTTCAGCAGGTCAAGAGCGCCCTGATGGTGAAAGCGCACGCCGGTATGTCTCAGCACTTCCAGCGCCGCCAGATGAAGGTCGCGGAGCTGTGTCTCTGAGAGGAGCGAAAATTGGGGGGAACGATAAGCAACGGAATTGGTAGTCCTCATGATATTTTCTCCTACGTGATGTAAAAAATGAATGAGGGGCCAGCCGGCCCTTCAGTGTTTTCTGCCGCCGTGTCTTCAAGAGGAAGGGGCGGTCTCAGCTTGCCTAGCCCTGATCCATGCCAGCGTGCGGGCCATCTCGTTGTGGACCAGCATCATCCCCTCGTCCACCCCCATGCCGGGCTTGGCCAGGATGGCATCGGGGCGCGTGGCCAGCGCCGCATGCACAGACACCCGTGCCGAGAGATCGGTCTCCGCGCAACTGCCGCCCAGCAAGGCCCCCACGCCGCCCGCCCGGCAGGCCAGTACAGCCTCGACCGTATGATGCAGGCCGCCTAGGTCGGGCATCTTGATCTGGATCATGTCAGCGGCACCAGCCTCAATGAAGGCCTGGATGTCCTCCAGCGTGTCAGCCCATTCATCAGCCGCCAGTTGGACGCTCATCCGGCGGGCGCGGATGTAGCCGCGCAGGGTTTTCATCATCTCGATCTGGGCGGCGCGGCTGTCCATCATGACAGGGCATTCAACCCGCAGGGGGTACGGCTTGGCGGCCTGCTCCAGCGCGTACAGATGCCCCAGCACACGGCCCGGCTCATCACCGCTGATGCGGCCCAGCGCACCATGCACGTCAAGATGCAGGACGGGGCGGTAGTCCTCTCCCCCCAGCCTGCCGATGCGCTCCTTGAGCCAGCGGACGTACTGCACCAGCCTGCTCCCGTCCCGCCCAAGCTGTTCCGGGATGTCGTCCACCAGCGCATGAGGCAGAGAAGCCGCACGCCGGACGATCATCTTGTCGGCGTTGTGACAGCGCTCCCCGCCAGACTGGGCATGGATCGGGATGGGGGCGTCCGGCGGCGGAAGGCCCCATTCGTCGGCAATGACCTCCGCCATCGTCACGCCGCGTGCCAGCGCGACCGCCGCCAGCAGGGCCTGACTGATCCCATAGCGCACAGCGGTATGCTGACGGCGGACAGGAAGGGGCGCCGCCTCCTCCGGACTACGGGTCATCTCCTCACGGACAGCCCGCAAGAGGTTAAGCGGCGAGAGCGCCTCGCGGCGGGAGAGCCTGCCTGATCCGCCCTCTGCCCGCGGCATGTCATCCGGCATTCTGATCCGGGCCGATGCGATCTGCGAGTCCAGCTCGGCGGCCACCTCGCGGAAGCTGGTCAACTCACGGCCCAACAGCGCCGGCCCGATCACCTGCTCAATGACAGCCAGCCCCTCAGCGGCATAAAAAACGGGGTCGCGCCCCCCTTTGCCGCCGTAAGCCACACCGGCGCAGTCCCCCCAGACGATCTGCCTGCCTGCCGGCAGGCCGTCCAGCACCAGCCCAACCGAGACCGCCTCGGCAGGCTGTCGGACGGCACGGAAGCCGGGCGTAACCGGCGCCGCCGTGTAGCGGTCCGGCACAGGAATCGGGTGAGCCTGCAGGGCGGCTAGGTCCTCAGCGTAATAGCCGCCCTGCGCAGGCACAGCCACGATCTGCACCACACGGATCATAGGCCGTTCAGGGGGATCATGATGATGGCTTTTTCAGTGCAGGTATTGGCACACAGGCCGCATCCCCAGCACTTGTCCGGGTCAAAGCGGACATCCAGCCGGAGCTTGCCGTTGACCTCGATCTTCTCGTCGGTGTGATAGAACGCCTGAAAATGACAGCGCTTCACGCATGCCCCGCACAGGCGGCACAGGTCGCGGTTATAGGACGCAATATAGCGGCTGCGGGGCCACACCCCCTTACTGCCCAGCTCCAGCGCCGCCCGGAAGGGGTAGCAGTCATCGGCACAGCAGTTGCAGATGGCGTGCAGGCCGCGGGTACGCCATTCGCTGTCGGCGGTATGCATCAAGCCTTTCTGATCAGCACGGCGGACAAGGGCCTTTGCCTCTTCCTTCGTCAGCCGCCGCCCGAAGCCGCGATCCAGCGCCGCGCGTGCGCCTTCATCCAGCCACACGCACGTCTCAACCGGTCGAGAGCAGTTCTGGCCGAGCCTGCGGCAGTCACACGGCTGGACGATGATGTCGGTGGCCGAGTCAATCATCTCCTCGACTTCGTGCAACAGCAGGATGGTATCGTTGGGCAGAGCGTTCTCAGCGGCCAGGCCCTGCATCTTGCGTTCTACATTGGCGCGGTGACGCTCAAGGAAGGCCTGCCGGAAGCGCTGGTCAAGCATACGGCGGGCCTCAACGGGGAGGTCGTCCCAATTTTCGTATTTGGCGAAATGATCCAGCCGGGCGTAGAAGTCGGCGGGAGCATAGCGCGTCAAGCCGTCTTGGGTCTCTTTGTGGAGGATGTAGCGGGAGTAGCACCGCCGGACGAAAGCCTCTGTTTCGTCGAGCGGCAGACCAAGCCGGGCCGCGATCTCTTCGACTGTCATCGCCTGCCCGCCCATCGCCACGATCAGCGCCATCTCCGGCTCCTCCACCATCAGGTGGAGGTAAGGGCGGGCTTCTTCCCATACACCGAAGGCAACCATGAACTCATCAACCAGTGCCATGATACTGCTCCCTGTCAACCAACCAATGAGCCGAACGTGCGTTTCTTACACCTCCCGAACGTCAATGATCTCCTGCCCCTCAATACTGCTCAGGGCGGCCAGTACTTCCTCCTTAGGCTGTTGGATTTTGATCACCGCATCCCACTTGGCGGGGTCTTTCGGCACGACTGCGCCGCCCAGCGACTCGATCCCCCAGCCGTGTTTGGCGACAGCGGCCACCAGTTTGGCCAGCTCCCCCTTAACCATCGGCATCCGCACCGTGACGCGCACGCCCGGTGTACGGACTGACATCATCTCGGTCAGGTGGGCCAGCAGGTCGGTCTCCGTGATCAGCCCCTCCACGATCCCCTCGCTGACCACCGGCAGACAGCCGATCTGTTTCTCCACCATGATGAGGGCCGCCTGCTCAATAGGCGTATCTGGATCAATGGTGACCACATCTCTGGCCTTGACCATCACATCTTCAACCCGCAGGTTAGACAAATAGCGGGTGATCTCCCACATATCCAGACTAGCCAGCCGACCGGGATCAATCAGCAGGGTCTGGCGGCTCAACAGGCCCAGCAACCGCTTGCCGCCCCCCACCACCGGCAGATGGCGAATCTGATTGGCGGCCATATAATGCTGGGCCTCTATAATGGACATGCCCGGATCGGCCAGCGGCGGATGTTTGATCATGTAATCCTTAACCAGCATGAGACCTCTCCTTCTCGATGGTAACAACCGCCTCCATCTTGCGCAATTCTTCCATCGGGATATGACAGAAAATGCGGTGCTCAGGCGTGTCAAACTGTTCGGGGGGCGGCTCTAGAGCGCAAATCTGGCCGCCGTCGGGCAGCATAGCGCGGCGCGGACAGCGTGTGTGGAAGCGGCATCCGCTGGGGGGGTTGAGGGCACTCGGCACAGTGCCGCTCAGGCGGATGTGCTTCTGCTCGGCACGCGGGTCCGGGATAGGCACGGCAGACAAGAGAGCCTCCGTATAGGGGTGATAAGGCGGGAGGTAGATCGCCTCTGCCGGGCCGATCTCGGCGATCTGCCCCAGGTACATCACCGCCAGATTGTCGCAGAAGAAGCGTACCACGCTCAGGTCATGAGCGATGAAGACCAGCGTTGTACCCAGCTTCTGCTGGATTTCAAGCAGAAGGTTCAGCACCGCCGCCTGCACCGACACATCCAGCGCTGACACCGGCTCGTCGCACAACACCAGATCAGGGTGAGCCGCGATAGCCCGCGCAATAGCCACCCGCTGTTTTTCGCCGCCGCTGAGCTGACGCGGCAGGCGGTCATAATAGTTCTCGCCCAGCTTCATCAGGTTCAACAGCCGGACCACCTCAGCGCGGACCTGATTGGGAGGGACGACCTTGAAACGCTTCAGCGGACGGGCGATCTGATACCCTACGCTGAAGGAGGGGTTGAGGGTTGAGTCGGGATTCTGGAACACCATCTGAAGGTTTCTGATCAGGTCGAGACTGCGCTTCGAGACAGGCATTGAAATATCAAAGCCCATGAACTCAAACTCGCCGCCTGTCGGCTTCTCCAGCCCGATGATGGTCTTGACCAGCGTGCTCTTGCCGCACCCCGACTCGCCTACGATACCCAGCGTCCGGCCCGGCACAACCTCCAGGCTGACATCATCTACGGCCTTCACAAACAGCTTTTCGCCGCCAAAAAGCTTGCGCGACGGGACGGGGTAGTAAGTCCGTGCGTTCCTGATCCGCAGGATGGGCACTTCAGAAGCGGGCGGCTGAGCACCGGCCAGCAGAGCTTCCCCCCGCTCCCGGACCCCGGCGCCCTGCTGCTCGATGATCTCCTCTGCAAAGAAACAGCGTGCCCAGTGCCCCGCTTGAATCTCCCGAATCTCCGGCTTGACCTGCCGGCAAATCTCGCGGGCATAGTCACAGCGCGGCTCAAAGATACAGCCGGACGGCAGATTCTTGGGCGAGGGGACACGTCCGCGAATGGGGCGCAGGTAAGAAGTGGCCTTGGTGGTATCGAGGCGGGGGACACAGCCCATCAGGCCCAGCGTATAAGGATGAGCCGGCTTCAGGAAGACATCCTGCACGCTGGCCCGCTCGACGATCTCGCCGGCATACATGACCCCAATTGAGTCAGAGACGCGGGCAATCACGCCAAGGTTATGGCTGATGTACATAATGGCTGTGTCAAACTCATTCTGTAGTTCGTTGATCAGGTCAAGCACTGCCGCCTCGACCGTCACATCCAGCGCGGTGGTCGGCTCATCCATGATCAGCAGGGCCGGGTTGTTGAGCAGGGCCATGGCGATCACCACGCGCTGTTGCTGGCCGCCGGAAATCTGATGCGGGTAGCGCCGCATCACGTTGGCGGGGTCGGGCATGTACACGCGCTCCAGCATCTGGATGCACTTCTGCTCGGCGTCGGCCTTCTTCATCCCGCGGTGTACCACCAGCACTTCAGCCATCTGATCGCCCAGCCGCATCGAGGGGTTGAGCGCCTGCATGGGGTCCTGATACACCATGGCGATCCGGTCGCCGCGCAGACTGCGCAGTTCCTCTTCTGTACGCCCAACCAGATCGCGGCCCTGAAACAGGATGTAGCCGTCCACGATCTTGCCGTTGCGCCCTAGAAAGTTGACGATACCGAAGGCGACGGTGCTCTTGCCGCACCCTGACTCGCCGACAATGCCAAAGGTCTCAGCGCGGTGAATCTCAAACGACACGTCGCGCACAGCGGGCACATCGCCGTAGCGCGTCTCGTAAGAGATAGCCAGCCCCTGCACATCCAGAATCGGAATCTCTCGTGGTCCTCGCATGACCCTCCGCTCCCCGGTTCATCTCATCATGTGATCGAACGTTCCGCAGAAGTGACCTGCGGGGCGCCCCCTTACCGGGGCGCTCGGCGGACTGCTCTACTGGTAACGTGTCGTCTCCTCGCGCAGTCCGTCGGCAAACAGGTTCAGCCCGACTACCAGGCTGGCAATCGCCAGCGCGGGGAAGAGCACACCCAGCGGGTTTGTCCAGATATACTTGCGGGCCTCGCTGATCATGCCGCCCCAGTCCGGCGTCGGCGGCGGCAGGCCCAGCCCCAAGAAGCCCAGCGTACCGATGGCAAAGATGGCGTATCCCACGCGCAACAGGGCATCAATGATCAGCGGGCCGCGTGCGTTGGGCAGAATCTCAACGAACATGATGTAGAGCGGATGCTCGCCGCGTGTCTCAGCGGCGCGGATATAGTCGCGGGTGCGGATGTCGAGCGTCAGACTGCGCACCAGCCGTGCAATACCCGGCGACCCGACAAACGTAATGGCAATCACCACGTTGACCGCCGACGGCCCGATGGCCGCGATGATGATCAGGTACAGCAGGATAGTCGGGAACGCCATGATGGCATCCAGAATCCGCATCACGATCTCATCCACGACCCCGCCAAAGTAGCCGCCCACCAGCCCCAGCACCGTTCCGACAATGACAGAGGCCAGCACCGAAATAGGGGCCAGCAACAGGATGGTACGGCTTCCATAGGCCAGGCGGGCCATGATGTCACGCCCCAGATGGTCTGTGCCCAGCCAGTAAGTGCTGGACGGCCCTTGATTGATGGCCTGGGCGTTCTGGGCCAGCGGATCATGTTTGGTAATGAAGGGGGCGAAGATCGCCACCAGAATCCAGAAGAGGACAATGCTCAGGCCGATCACGGCAACGCGGGAGCGGAAGACAACAGAGATGCCCTCCCAGAACTGCCGGAACCGGCTTCTCCCTCTTTCTGCGCTAAAGGCCGTTTCGCTAACGGTCATAGCCACTCTCCCTGACGGGCGGAGTCCCGCCGGCCATCCGCTACGTATAGCGGATGCGCGGGTTCAAAAACGTGTAGATAATGTCGGCGATCAGTTGAGTAGAGACCGCCAGCGCCACCATCACCATCGCGCCCGCTTCGATGGCATTGATGTCCTTGAACAGCGCTGAGTCAAGCAGATACAACCCCAGACCCGGATAGCCAAACACGGCTTCGACCACCACAATCCCGCCGATCAGCCAGTTGACATGGAGCATGATCACCGTGACAGGGGCCATCAGCGCGTTGCGGACGGCATGCCCAAACACGATGCGCCAGTAGGGCAGGCCCTTCAGAAAGGCAGTGCGGATGTAAGGCGCGCTCATCACCTCGACCATGCTGGCGCGGGTCATACGGGCCACATACCCGACCTCGACCAGCGTCAAGGTCAGCACCGGCAGGACAAGCAGTTTGGGGTCACGCAGGGGCGCAATGTCGCTGGTGAAGACCGCCGCGCCGGGCAGAATCTTCAGCCAGAAGGCGAATATCAGTATCAGAAAGACTCCGCTGGCAAATTCCGGCACAGAGGTTGTGACCAGACTGAACAACGAGATCAAGCGGTCCAGCGGACTGCCCTCCCGCAGGCCGGCCAGCAGTCCCAGCACCAGCGCAATCGGCATGATGAAGACAAAGGCGATGCCGGCAAGGCTGAAGGAGTTGCGCAGACGGCGCATCAGCGTCGGCCCTACCGGGCGGTTAGTACGCAGGGAGATACCGGGGTCGCCCCGCAGAAGGCCCTGCTTGATGGGGAAGTAGCGTTCGCCGCTCCCTTCCGTCATGGCACGGCCTGCCGCCGCCGGCCCGACCGACCCCTCCGCCCCTCTGCGCCACATGACCACATGGCCTGCTGTATCCACGCCCCAGAAAATCTGATCGCCGTTCTCGTCGGTCTGCCAGCCGTCAAAGGGGACCTGCTCGCGCGTCCCATCCGGCGAGACGCGGATCTGCTGGAGTCCGTCTGAGGTCATCTTCCACTGAACCAGCGTCCCATCCGGCTCGACAGCATACCATTGCGGGTCATCGCCGGGGCGGGCCGCTGTCAGCCGAAGCGGCAGGCCCACCAGTCTATTCAGCCGCCAGTCGTTGCCGATCAGCCAGTCCATGTAACGGACATAGATCGGCTGGTTCAGCCCCAGTTGTTCGCGCATCAACGCCACCTGCTCAGGCGAGGCAAACTGTCCGAGGATATGGCGGGCGACATCGCCGGGGGCCAGCTCAGAGATCAGAAAGACGGCTATCGAGACCAGCAACATGGTGAGTAGCATGAACACGAGGCGGCGGATGATGTACCGGGTCATGCACCCTCCCACATAATTTCACCACAGGACAGGGGGCGGGCCACCGCAGTGACCCACCCCGTCTTGCGAACAAGAGGACGCGGTGAGGCGCTCCTCTCAAGCGGACTACTCATTCTCGCCGCTGGCGGTGTTATCCCACACCTCATCGAAGAGGTCATAGTTGGTGGGATGTGCACGCACGCCCTGGAAGCGGCTGTGGCAGACATACCATACATTGGTGAAGAAGGCGATGCCAGCCGCGCCGCGCTCCATCTCGATGTCCTCCATCTGGCAGGCGATCTCACGGCGGGCCTCCACATCGAGGGTCGCCTCGGCCTGACGGAGCAGGGCGACGTACTCCTCGTCCACCCAGCGGGTCTCGTTCCAGGCGGCGGGGGCGCCGGTCTCGTCGGCGGTGAAGGCCAGTGACGGGATCATGATGCCCAGCGGACGGTGCGCCCAGATGGTGATGCCCAGCGGCACTTCCGTCCAGATGTCCCAGTACTGCGCAGACGGCAGGATGTTGAGGTTGATGTTGAACCCGCCGGCGGCGGCTGTCTCCTTGAGCGACTGGGCCATAGCCGGTTCAGCACGGGCCTGCTGTGTGGACAGCTCGACCGTCAGACCATCGGGATAGCCGGCCTCAGCCAGCAGGGCCTTAGCCCCCTCTGGGTCGTAGGGCGGGATGTCCTTCGGGCAGTACTCAGGATGGATGGGGGCAAAGACGGTGTCATGCCCCAGCACACCCTCGCCAAACCATGCCAGGTCGAGCATCTTCTGGCGGTCAATGCACTTCTTGAGCGCCTGACGGACGCGCACATCGTTGAACGGCTCTTGATCCACACGCATACGGATGTGGAAGGTCTGGGCCGTGTCAACTGAGTAGACGCCGATGCCCGGCAGGTCCTTGACCGCCTGCCACACGTCTGCGGGCGGGTTGAAGATGTTGTCCACCTGACCGCTCTGCAGGGCCGCGATCTGCGCCGCTGTATCCTCGCCCAGGTCAAGGAAGATCAGCCGGTCGAGATAGGGCAGCGGCTTGCCGTCTGCACCGATGCGCCAGTAGTCGGGGCGGCGCTTGAAGACAGCCCGCTCGGTCTCGACATACTCTTCCATCAGGAAGGGGCCGGTGCCGACGGGCTGACGGACCAGGTCGCCCTCGAAGGTCTTGGGCACGATGGCGGCAGGATAGTGGAACAGATGCTCCGGCACGCCGATCTGAGGTGTGGTCAGGTACAGCTTGACGGTGTAGTCATCTACCTTCTCGATGTTGTCGGGCGACAGGTAGCTCATCAGGCCCATCATCGAAGAGCCGATGTCGGGGTCGAGCCACTGCTGGAAGTTGAAGATCACATCGTCAGCGGTGAAGTCAGAGCCGTCGTTGAACTTGATGCCCTTCCTCAGGTACAGGGTCCACTCGTCAACCGTCTCGTTGGCTTCCCAGCTCTCCAACAGCCATGGCTCGGTGATGTTGTCCCAGTTGGTGCGGGTCAGGTACTCGCACACCTGACGCCACTGGTTAGCCGCCTCGATCCATGAGAAGCGGGCCGGCGTATCCACGCGCTGAACGCGGGTAGCGATGGTCATGGTGCCGCCGCGCAGGATGCCGCCAGTTGCCTCTTCAGTAGCGGCAGGAGCCTCAGTGGCCGCCGGTCCGCCTGCGGCGGGGGGCTGAGTTGCCGCCGGCGCCTGTTCCGGGGCAGGAGTAGCCGGCGTACAGCTCGCCAGGAAGGCATTAGCGCTGGCCAGCGAGACACCCAGCAGGGTGGCTGTGCGCAGGAACTCACGGCGTGACACTCTGCCCTGCCTGTACAGTTCCTCCAGTTCGGGAATGTACGGGTGGACGTTCCTCTTGCTCCTCTTCAGAATATGCATCTTAACGTTCTCCTTACTTTAGTAAAGTGATGACCCTCTGCCGAGATAGAAACAAAGTGGTGGCTTTCCATCTCTAAGAGACTAACGTGACAGACCTCCCCGCAGACCTCCTTTCCCTCGATCAGCTTGCACCTATAGCCCGAAATCACGCCGCAGTGGCGGAGGCCTGCTCACGCCGGGCCAGCACCTCCGCGATGACCGCCTCTGCCTCCGGCGGCAACGGCGGCGGCTGATGACCGGCCAGTATCTCACGGGCACGCCGGTTGGCACGCTCAGCCATACTCTGACCGCCTGCCTCAGCCCACGCATCGTAACGCTGACGGTCAATCAGATCAGGCCGCCACTGCGCCCACTTCCAGCTTTTGAGGGTATGGGGTGAGGCCAGAAAGCCGCCGCCCGGCTCGGCGTTGTGAACAGCCTCGCGGGCCAGCGTGCGTTCGCTCACCTCGATCCCCTCCATCATAAAACGCACCTCCCGGATGATCTCATTGGCAATGACCAGCATCTCCATCGAGGAGGTAGAACCATATTCAATGTACCCGACATCGTGCACCAGATTGGTGCGCGACAGAAAAGCCGTCATGATCGAAACGGCGGCCTCAATGCCGGCCTGCGCATCAACTAGCTTGCTGTCTGCCGCGCCGCCGAACCCCCAAGCCGGCAGGCCGTAATAGCGGGCTAGATCGGTACAGGCAGGCATGCTCATAGCCCATTCCGGACTGCCATAGCTGACGATGGTCGTCTTCATATCCAGCGTGGCGGCATTGAACCCGTACAGGAAGGGCGTCCCGCGCCGCACGAGCTGGGTCAGCACCAGCCCGACCAGACATTCCGCGTTGCCCAGCGCCAGCGCCCCCGCCAGCGTGATCGGCCCGCCCCCGCCCGTGTTGGGAGACGGCGGGAAGGCAACCGGCAGGCCCTTCTCAGCGCAGAAGAGCAGTTTATCTACCGAACTGTCAGGGAACAGCAGGGGGGAGATCGGCTCAGCGTAGAGCAGCAGGAACGGCTTTTCACGCAGAGCCGCCTCGCCTCCTGCCGCCGCACAGGCAATCGCGTAGATGTCTTCCATGTCGGCACGGTTGTTGGCCGTGTAAACGACCGGCTTGCCCGACCCCCGGATCATCCCCACAAAGCCGTGAATGTAGAAGTCCAGCGGGTTGACATCCGAGGGCGTGCCCATCGTCATGACAAAGCTGATCTGGTCAAGGCCGTCGCACAGATGCGCAATACGCTGAACGTCGGCGGCAACCGCCATCCGCCGCTCACCCGTCTCGACATCCAGCGTGAAGATGCAGTCAGAGCCGGGGCCAAAGAAGACCTTGTCCCCTTCAAGCGGCATGGTCAGCTCGCCAAGACGGTTATAGAGCGGGATGCGCGAAGGGGCAGAGGCAACCGCATCCATGACCAGATACTCCGGCAGTTTGATCCGTCCGCCCGACTCCCACGCCCCTGCATCAAGCAGTAAACGGCGGGCCTGCTCATTCTTCATGACGATGCCTGTGCGCGAGAGAATATCGAGGCTGGTGTAGTGTATCTCCCGCACCTGCTCGTCCGAGAGCATCCTCATGAAGGGCCGCAGTGTCCCGACCGGGATATGTTCAGGCATTTCTTCGCCCTCTCGTGTGCGGCACGAAGGCGGCGGGTTAAGCGATCAACTGACGCGCAATATCCACTGCCGCCGCCGCGTCAGGCGCATAGGCGTCCGCGCCGATGCTCTGGGCAAAGTCGTTGGTGACCGGTGCACCGCCCACCATCACCTTGACCGACCCGCGCACGCCGGCCTCATTCAGCGCCTCAATGGTCGAGCGCATGGCTACCATCGTGGTCGTCAGCAGGGCGCTCATCCCGACCAGCTTGGGCTGATGCTCTTTGACCGCCTGCACAAAGGCCGCCGGCTTCACATCCGTCCCCAGATCAATGACCTCGAACCCTGCCCCTTCCATCATCATCTTGACAAGGTTCTTGCCGATGTCATGCAGGTCGCCTTCGACTGTACCAATCACGAACTTGCCCAGCCCCTGCGCATCGCTCTTGGACAGCAGAGGACGCAGGATGTTCATCCCGGCATGCATGGCCCGGGCCGCGACCAGCACTTCAGGCACGAACAGCTCTCCGCACTTGAAGTCACGCCCGACCTCGTCCATGCCGGCGATCAGGCCGCCCTGCAAAATCTCGGACGGGCTTAGCCCCTGATCAAGCGCGCTCTTGACCAGCTCAGCGACTTCCTCTTCCTCGCCTGCGTAAAGCTTGGTCGCGATCTTCTGCAAAATGTCTGACATGATAGTCTAACCTCCAGATGGTATTTCAATATAGATGGATGATAGATGGATCAGTGCAACCGCCTCATGCACCTCACGTTCATTCCCTTGCCGGGCTGGGCCGCCCGACCGCGGTGAAGATCAACTCCGTCCCTAGATAGATGTCCTGCCCCCACCCCAGCGCAAGCGGCACGATCTGGTCGTTACGGATGACCTGTACTTCCACCTGATCAGTGCCGGCCTGACGGGCTAACGTCTGAAGGTAGGACTGCATGACCTGACAGGCATAACTGACGCCCTCCTCCAGAGAGGAGAAATCGCGCACCCCGTCAGGCAGGTGAAGGCGGAACATCTGCCCTGCCTCAAGCGGGCGGATGCTCACCTGTGCCTGCTGTACCACCGCTCCGACTGCCGCCCCGACCGCGTTGGCCACGCCGGCATGGGGCGCCACCAGCGACTCGGTGTGAAGCAGATGAGCCGCCGGCGGCACATAAACTTCCGCCGGTGCGCCGACCGCAACCACAGGGCGGCGGAGCGTCAGACTGCAACCTAGATCAGAAGCAGAGGCACGCCCCAGCGACCGGTCAAGCAGGGCGGCGGCGGCGCGGTCCTGTTTCCAGTCAGGGACAGCTCCCTCGTCGCTCAGCACTTTGGTCACCAGCTCGGAAGCTATCCGTTCCGACACGGTGCGGACAACCTGCTCAGACAGGGCTTCAGGCGTCAGGCCGAGCTGTCCGGCCAGCAGGACAGCGCCCAAGCGGGAGGCCTCAGCATCCCAGCGGTCAAAGCGGCCCAGCACATGCAGGGCATCAGTGGGCGTGAACCCTGACCGGAGCACGATCCGATGCGCCTCCAGCGCCTCAATGCGGCGCATCACCAGCACCCCGAAGGTGCGCTGATCAAGCAGATGCAGGGGACACGGCCTGCCGTTCAGCTCACGCAGAAGTTCCCTGTCATCATCCGACAGCCACGAGGCCGTCTGCCGCTGGGCAACCGCGAACTGCCCGCTCAGGCGGTGCGGCGACTGGACTGCCTGCCGCAGGTCATCCACGACCTCTGGATATTCGCTGGCCAGCGCACACAGGGGGATCACCCGCCGCGGGCCAACCGTCAGACGGCCTTCACCATCCAGGCTGACCAAGCTGTCGCCGCCCAGCCCCACCGTGTGGACATCCACGGCCTCGACCATCGTGCGCCACCGGCCAACCTGGGCGCCCTCCGGGTTGAGGCGCGGGCGGCCTTCGCGCAGGGCGGCGATGTCGGTGGTCGTCCCGCCGATGTCCACCACCCACGCATCGCGGCGCCCCGCCAGATGCCATGCCCCCAGCACGCTGGCCGCCGGCCCGGACAGGATCGTCTCAACCGGACGGCGCATAGCCCACTCAGCCCGCACCAGCGACCCGTCGCCGCGCACGAGCATCAGCGGGGCTGTAATCCCCAGCCGATCCAGCGTGCCGCGGACAGTGTTGATCAGATCGCGCAGGAGCGGGATCAGCCGGGCGTTCAGAGCCGCCGTCGTAGCCCGCCTGACAGCGTTCAAGCGGGAGGTTAACTCATGGCCGCAGGTGACAGGCAGATCACACAGCTCCTCGATCAGCGCCTGCACCCGCAGTTCATGGGACGGATTGCGGACCGAAAAATAGCCTGACACCGCGAAGGCTTCAACCTTGCCGCGCCGCGCCAGAATCGCCTCACGGGCGGCGGCCTCGTCCAACGGAGCGATCTCATCGCCCTCGCTGTTGTGTCCGCCAGACAGATAGACGACATCCTGCGTCACCAGCTCACGATCAAAGCCGTACTGCCGGATGAGAAGCGGATCGTAACCGATCAACAGCAGGCAGACAGGACTGCCGCGCTCCTCCACGATAGCGTTCGTCGCCAGCGTGGTTGAAAGCCCCACCAGCTCAATCTCGGCGGGAGTCAGGGCCTGCTGTTCAAGCACCGCGCTTACCGCCTGCTCAATCCCTACTGACAGGTCAGCATAGGTGGTGAGAGCCTTCGCACCGGCCAGCACGGCGCCGCTGGACTGCTCAACCAGCACCGCGTCCGTGTAGGTCCCGCCCGTGTCAATGCCCAGCGCCGCCTTCATCCGCGACCTTCCCGCCGCCAGCAATGCTCAGCCAGACTGCAATACACGCATACCGAACCAACATGCGCCGAAGGATAATCAGGGCCGGTTCCTACCAGCATCGAGACCGACTTATGCGGCTCAAGCACGCACATCTCGTTCAGCCGCACACCAATCTGATCAAGCGGAAGCAGGGCACACAACTCACGCTGGCCGGTCAGATGCCAGCCAACCAGCGAGCCGGGGCTGAGCGACGGGCTGACGCCCCATCCCCGTTCGGCGGCCTGCTGTTCGATCTGCCTGCGCAGTGCCTCGCCGACCGCCGCAAGCGCCAGCACGCCGGCGCTGTCCAGCAGGTAGGACAGCAGGGCATCCTGAGCGCTCAGCGTGCGGACTTCTTCTTCCAACACCGGCCCAATAGTGTACACAGCGATCATCACCTGCCGCGCCGGCGCCAGCAGATCGGCTTTGGGGCCGACATGCAGACAGGCAACAGGATGATCCGGGTCGGAGAGTGCCGACAGGACAACCTCTCCACCCGAAACGCCGCTGACAGCAAACTCCGCCTGTACAGCCGCCGGCGCGGCCAGCGACTCAGCCAGCGCGACAGCCCGTTCTGCCGCAGTGACCAGCCCCGGACGCAACGGCGAGCCAAGTTCACTCAGCAGACCCTCCGCGGTGAGACGGACTGGTTTCTCATGCCAAGTCATGGGAGATGTGACCAAGCCGGTACTGACCATCTCTGCCGGGCCAGACTGCCTTTCGAGCCGTCCTATGGCAGGTGCGGCTCAAGGAAATAAAAAAGCGAGCGGCACGTTCCTGCCGAAAGCCTAAGGGAAAACCCGCAGATGATGGAGTTGAAGGAAACCAGCGCCGCCCTCCTCGCGGATGACACGGTCGAGGATGGCGGCGCTGGTTTCCTTCAACTCCATCATCATGGCCTGCCGGGCCTGCTCAGGATCATGGGCACGCAGGGCGGCAATCAGCCGCGCGTGCGTCAGCTCCATAGTCTCCCCTGCCCGGCGGATCACCATAAAACGGGCCAGCCGATCATGCAGGCGTCCCAGCGCCTCAGCCAGCTCCTGATTGCCGGAAGCCAGCGCAACCAAGTAATGGAAGCGCCGGTTCTCATCGGTGTAGCGGTCGTAGGACTCGTCATCATCACCAGTGTATCCCTGGTGAACATGCTCAAGCTGCTCCAGCTCAGCCTCAGTGATGCGTCTGGCCGCACGTTCCACAGAGGCCAGCTCCAGTATCTCGCGCAGTTCGAGCAGATCGCGCAGTTGTTTGAGGGTGATGCGGGTGACAAAGTAGCCGGAGCGGGGTTTGATGGTGACCAGCCCTTCCTGATTGAGCATCTGGAGTGCGTCCCGCACTGGTGTAACACTGGTGCCGTAGCGGGCGGCGATCTCCTCGATGCTCAGGCGTTCGCCCGGCATGCGGTGACCCATGATGATCGAGCGGCGAAGCTCAACGTAAATCCGATTCCTGGAGGTAACCTCTGAGCGCAGGGCAGATACCATCGTACCTCCTCCAGGGGTCTCATGCGCGGCATCAGACAGGGCTTGATCAGCCATGCTTCTATGATACACGAACAATACACCAGATGGCAAGGGGTAATATATCAAATGAGGGATTAAACATATCAAGCCGCCCCCATAACCCAACGCCTGCCCTCCCCGATTAGGCAGGCGATTGACACCCGGCCAGACAGAGTTATAATCTCATATATCAGTTGGCGAAACTGATATAACAACCTAAGCTGACTGATCATATTCACTGCCATGTCTGCTAAAGGAAGAAAACGATGATCCAGACACATGGGATGCGCCAGACCAGTGCCTTCTTTTCGCGTCTCGGCCCGCAGGAATGCGAGCGTATTCACCTCGCCAGCCTCGAAATACTGGAGCGGGTGGGCGTCGAGGTGCACGATGAGAAGGCCCGTGCCCTGCTGGCCAAGGGCGGCGCCAAAGTAGATGGTATCCGGGTGCGCATTCCGGAGTACCGCGTCACGTGGGCGCTGAACCTTGCCCCCAAGCGCCTGACCCTCTGTGATCGCAACGGCAAAGTAGCCATGCGGGCCGGAGGGTACAACTCCTATTTCGGCGGCGGCTCGGACTGCCTGAACATCCTCGATCACCGCACCGGCCAGCGCCGCCGCCCTACCCTTCAGGATGTGAAAGAGGGCGTGATCCTGCAAGACGCCCTGCCGGAAATTGACTTTGTGATGTCGCTGGTGCTCCCCTCCGATGTGGATCAGCGCATCTACGACCGCTACCAGATGGAGGTCATGCTTAACTACACCACCAAGCCGATTGTCTTCGTGACGCCTGACTTCGAAGGGTGTGTGGCGGCGGTCGAGATGTGCGAGGCCGTGGCGGGCGGCGCGGAGGCCTTCCAGCGCAATCCGTTTGCTACCTGCTACATCAACGTCACCTCTGGCCTGATCGCCAACGCCGAAGCCCTGCAAAAGTGCATGTATCTGGCCGAAAAGGGTTTGCCCCTGCTGTGGATTCCGCTGAACGCGGGCGGAGTCAATTCACCGGTGACCATCGCGGGTTGCATGGCCTCGATGAATGCGGGTATCCTGTTGGGCATTGTGCTGGCTCAGCTCGTCAATGAGGGGACACCAGTTGCCACGCCCGGCTGGAACGGCGGGCCGTACAACCTCCAGACGATGGTCGGCAACTACGTGCTGGCCGACGAACAGGGCGTACCGACCTCGATGGGCAAGTACTACAACCTGCCGGTCTTCGGGCTGGCCGGCTCAACTGACTCAAAGGTGCTGGATCACCAGTGCGGCGTCGAGGCGGCTTTCAGCCTTGTCTTTGCCCTGCTGTCGGGCGCGAACATCAACCATGACGTGGGCTTCATGGACGCTGGATTGCAGTATTCATTCCAACTGCTGGCCATGTGCAACGAGCATCTGGGCTTCCTGCGGGCGGCCACAGCCGGTGTCCCCATTACAGACGAAGACCTCGCCCTGGACGTGATCGAGGAGCTTGGCCCGACCGGTGATTACCTGAGCCACGAGCACACCCTCAGGAACTTCAAGCGGGCTTATCACTCCAAGATGGTAGATAAGCGCACCTACTCGCAGTGGATGGAGATGGGCGGCACAACGATGGAACAGCGGGCCGCCAAGCACGTGGATAAGATTCTGGCCAGCCACGAACCGCCTGCCCTGCCGCCCGATGTCCAGCGCGACATCCGCAAGATCGTTGAGCGCGAACAGGAGTGGGCCAATAGGAAGGGGTAGTTCCCCCTTCTTCGAATCCTATCGGGGTACAGCGGTCTGCACCCCGGCTACCTAACGAAAGGCAGGATCACCTCTATGCACGACGAAAAGCCGTTCTTCATGCGGGACCCCTGGAAATACGATCCGCAGGCCAAGCCCGGCCCCAGCCCCGACGCCGAGCTGGGGTTTGATACCCGTGCCCTCCACACCGGCTTCCGCCCCCTGCGGGATGTGGTCAAGTTCCGGTCGTTTGTGACGCCCATTGTGCAGTCCATGACCTACCCCTACGAGTGCTTTGAGAAGTTCCCTGACTACATCTACGGGCGCAGTAAGACGCCTACCGTCAGCGTGCTGGAAGAGCGGCTGGCGGCACTGGAAGGCGGCGAGGGGGCTGTGACCGGCAGTTCGGGGTCGCAGTCGCTGTTCAGTCTGATCTTCACCATTGCCCGCCCCGGCGACAACGTAGTCACCAGCCTCAACATCTTCGGCGAAGGGTACAAGCAGGCCGCCTCGCTGTGGCCGGAGCGGGCCGGCATTGAGTTCCGCTTTGTCAAAGACCCTGCCGATCCGCGCTCATGGGACCAAGAGATCGATCATCGGACGCGCCTCGTGTGGGTTGAGACGCCCAGCAACCCCTGCCTGTTCATCACCGATATTGCCGCTGTGGCCGACGTAGCCCATTCGCACGGCGTCCCGCTGATGGTGGACAACACCATCGCCACTGCCGCGCTCCAACAGCCGATGAAGCTGGGGGCGGACATCATCCTGCTCTCGATCACCAAGTTCCTATGCGGCAACGCCACCGTGCTGGGCGGGGCAATTGTCGGGCCGGAGGCGCTGGTTGAGGACATCCGCTGGAACACACAGGAGTTCGCCGGTGCGGTGATGCAGCCCTTCGATGCATGGCTGGTGCTCCAATTTTTGGAGACGCTGTCCCTGCGGATGGAGCGCCACAGCAGTAACGCCCAGAAGGTGGCTGAGTTTCTGGCCGGCCACCCCAAGGTGGTGCGCGTCAACTACTCCGGCCTGCCGAGCCATCCCCAGCATGAGCTGGCCAAACGCCAGATGTCGGCGCATGGCGGTTTGCTGTCGTTTGTCGTGCCGGGCGGAATGGCCGGGGCGGCCAAAGTGATGAACAGCCTGAAGCTGGTGATCCACGCCGTGACCTTCGGCACAAGCCGCACGATCTGTATGCACCCGCCGACCATCACCCACGAACACCTGACGCCGGAAGAGCGTGCCGCCGCCGGCATTGACGACGGGCTGATCCGGCTGTCGGTTGGGCTGGAAGACCCCAACGACATCATCGCCGACCTCGACCAAGCGCTCAGCAGGCTGTAGAGAGGGGGCCGCAAGATGGCATTCGCCGAACGAGTCATTCATCTCAAGGGGGAAGGCGCGTATCAGGTGCTGGCTAAAGCACAGGCACTGGAGCGCGAGGGGCGCGAGATCATCCATCTGGAGATCGGCGAACCCGACTTCAAGACTGCTCCTCATATCAGCATGGCGGGCATTAAAGCCATCGCAGAGGGGCGCACCCGTTACAACCCGCCGCGCGGCATCCTCGAACTGCGCGAGGCAATTGCCGCTGACGCGGGCAGGCGGCGCGGCTTGACCTTCACCCCTGCGCAGGTAGTGATCAGCCCCGGCGCCAAGCCCAACCTGTTCTTCCCGACGCTGGCGCTGGTCGAGCCGGGTGACGAAGTGATCTACCCCGACCCCGGCTTTCCGACCTACGAGGCCATGATCCGCGTGGCGGGCGGCGTGCCGGTGCCGGTCCCCCTGCGGGAAGAAAACGATTTTTCGTTCGATCTGGAGGCCTTCGACCGCCTGATCAGCGGCCGCACCCGCTTGATCATCCTGAACTCGCCCGGCAACCCGACCGGCGGCGTGATGCCCCGCCCCGACTTAGAACACATCGCCGAGGCGGCCCTGCGGCATGACTGCTGGGTGCTCTCAGATGAGATTTACGCCCGTCTGGCTTATGACGGCTTGGAAGTGCCAAGCATCGCCGCACTGCCCGGCATGACCGAGCGCACGGTGATCGTGGACGGTTTCTCCAAGACCTACGCGATGACAGGCTGGCGGCTGGGCTACGGCATCATGCCGGAGGAGCTGGCCGGCAGGATTGAGCTTCTGCTGACGCATTCGGTCGGCTGTTCAGCGCATTTCACCCAGTACGCCGGGCTTGAGGCCGTCCTGAGCCGTCAGGATTGGGTGGACGAGATGGTGGCCGAATACCAACGCCGCCGCGACCGGCTGGTGGCAGGCCTGAACGCCATCCCCGGCGTGACCTGCAAGATGCCGCAGGGGGCATTTTATGCCTTCCCGAACATCAAGGCGTTTGGGCGTTCGTCCAGCGAGCTAGCCAATATTCTGCTTGAGGAGGCCGGTGTAGCCCTCCTGCCCGGCACAGCCTTCGGCCAGTACGGGGAGGGGTATCTGCGGCTGGCCTATGCCAACTCGCTGGAGAACATCGAACGGGCGCTGGAACGCATCGGGGAGGTCTTAGGCCGCCTTCCGCACTAGACGAGAGAAACAATTGCGGGCCTCATCCCTGAATATCGGAAAAGATGAGGCCCGCCGGGCCGCCAGGGACTCGCCGGGAGCAGACATCCCTGCCGCACTGCTGAAGCACTATCCCTGTTTCAGACCTGCCTTCCTTGCCGGAGGAGCAGGGCATTGGCAGTCCGGCATGCGGCAGGAACTCTAAATCTGCGCAGTATTTTTTAATTAGGAGTATAATGAGAAGGTATAATCTTCCACCTTCACACACCACAACTCCGCATACTCTCACGTCCGGTCAGTCCCCCCTGATGGGGCACAGGGGTAAGACATCAGCACAATGGTTCACATAGAAACAGGCGGCTATGTCAGATCGCACCCCTATAGACTGGACTATCTGGCTGTACAGCCAGCGCCGCACGGCCATCAATTACCTGCTGGGGACGCTGATCGCGCTGGGGGTCGCGGGGCTGGCGATCAGTATCGTGCGTCTTACCATCCTCCATGTTGAGATCGCCTTTAACCTGATCTACTATGCCGCCGCTTGTGCGGTAGTTGTGATCCTGTTTGCCGCACGCCGCCTGCCCGATCAATGGCGTGCTGTGGGGCTGATCAGCCTGATCTATCTTTTCAGCGGCCTGTCCCTCTATTCCGGCTGGCTGGCCGGCTCAGGACGTTTGTACCTGCTGGCGGTCATTGCGCTGGGCGGGATACTGATCAGCCCGCGTGCCGGCCTGATCATGGCCGGGGTCAGCTTTGCCGTCTTTGCCGGGTTCACGCTGGCCTTCTCACAAGGC
>Ga0209101_1000048_pt1 | contig 93611 bp, 64 predicted proteins | sample ConPoolayeCmetaG_FD_185481 | JGI IMG/M metagenome (GOLD analysis project Ga0209101, IMG submission 185481) | Hot spring microbial mat communities from California, USA to study Microbial Dark Matter (Phase II) - Cone Pool mat layer C metaG... ... | reverse complement strand
AAGTAGTGGTAGCTGCAGCGCAGGGGGTTCGGCTTGTCTTGGGCTGCGAAGGGGTGGCAGAGGGGAGGGTCACCGAAGCGGCCTTGAGTCTTCTCCGGGGGCTTCCTGTGGAGGGTAAGGTGGTGAGCTGATTGGCTGACAAATTTTTAGCTGGTGTCAAGCACCGTTACAAATGCGAAGCGCTGGCACGACCTGCCACGCGAGGCCCGTGCTGGTTCTGGGTCAGGATCGGGGGACAAGGCAACACGGTCTGGCACAGGTAGCCCCTGAGCCAAGCAGCGGTGTATCCAGCGCCAACCAATCTGCAAATAACTCAAGCCGCGTTCCCAATGCGTGTCCACCACCCGACGCAGTTGGGCGCGCACAACTTGTTCACCTGTGCTCACCAGATACAAAGTGGCAACCGCCAAGACCAGGAAGAGTCGAGACAGGGCAGCAGCGGAAGCGCCCAACCGGCATTACACAGCCATCGTGCGGAATATTATGCTCAGAGGTGCCGGCTTGGCTGATCTTTGGCCGCATATGGATCAAGTTGGCAAACGCTATCGCCGGGACCTGTGGGGCCTGCGTGGGTTCACGCTGGAGGTTCTACCTGCTTGTGGCGGGCATTCTGTTGCCGCTGGCGTTCGTGGGGAGGAAGGTGAGGATCGTATAGAGGACAGCGCAGCGGGCGGCGGACCCAAGAGATTGCATGAACGAATACGTGATTGAAACCCATCAGTTGACCCGCCGCTTCGGGCGGGTGACCGCCGTGGACGGGCTGAATCTCTCCGTCCGGCGTGGCGAGATCTTTGGCCTGCTGGGGCCCGACGGCGCCGGCAAAACGACGACCATCCGCATGCTGTGCGCGATTATGAATCCGACTTCGGGCCAGGCGCGCGTGGCGGGCCTGGATACGGTCCGTCAGGCCGAGGCGATCAAGAAGCGCATCGGCTATATGCCGCAGCAGTTCTCGCTCTACGGCGACCTGACGGTGATGGAGAATCTGCTCTTTTTCGCCGACATTTTCGAGGTGGGGCGGGAGGAGCGCCAGGAGCGCATCCCGCGTTTGTTGGGATTCTCGCGGCTCGATGCGTTCAAGGGACGGCGAGCGGCGCACCTTTCCGGCGGCATGCAGAAGAAACTGGCGCTGGCCTGCACGCTGATCCACGCGCCGGAGATCATCTTTCTCGACGAGCCGACCACCGGCGTGGACCCGGTCTCGCGGCGCGAGTTCTGGGACATCCTGACCGAGTTGCACCTGCAGGGGGTGACGCTCTTTGTGAGCACGCCGTATATGGACGAGGCGGAGCGCTGTTCGCGCGTGGCGCTGATGCTGGACGGGCGCGTCATCGCCTGCGACACCCCTGACCGCATCCGGGAGATGGTCGCGGGCCACCTGCTGGAACTACGCCCCCAGCGGGTGCGGGAGGCCGCCCGCGCACTGGAGGGAGCCCCCGGCGTCCTGGAGGTCCAGGTTTACGGCGACCGGCTCCACGTCTTCGTAGAGGACCCCCGGCGGGGCGAGGAGACGGTCCGGGAGACCCTGGCCCGCGCCGGCATCGGGGTGGACTCCATCCGCCCCACCCGTCCCCGGATGGAGCAGGCGTTCATTTCCCTGATCCGGAGGCGGCGAAGCTGATGGAACACGCAACGCGAAATATGCCACAAACTCCTGCGTATTCCGTATTCCGTATTCCGTATTCCGTATTCCGTATTTCGATTTCTTAGACAAGCCAAATCGTCATATTGACTTGTATTTTCCGTTTTTGCCTTGTATAATGGGCATTGTGGGAGGTGCAGAATGATCACCACAACGGTCACTCGAAGATTGCAGGTCGCCGTGCCTGCCGCCATCCGGGAGAGATACCACATCCAGCCCGGCGACCGGTTGGCCTGGATAGACGACGGTGAAACCATCAAGGTGGTCCCGATTCCGCGAGACCCGGTCCGTGCCCTGCGGGGATGCGCCCGTGGAGAAGGGTTGGGGCAACGATTAATGGAAGCCCGGGAAGCGGAGCGAAACCGTGAACACCCATAGATACCTGCTGGACACCTCTGCTCTCTTCGCCTTCATGGAGGACGAGGAGGGCGCTGAACGGGTGGAGGAGATTCTGCTCCAGGGGGAAATTCTGCTTCCTTTCCCCGTTCTGCTGGAGGTGTACTACATCACTCTGCGTGAGCAGTCCGAGTCTGTCGCCGGCGAGCGGTACGCCCTGTTGCGCAGTTTGGGGGCCACGGAAATCTGGCAGGTGGATGAGCCTCTCTTGCTGACTGCGGCGCGCCTGAAGGCCCGGTACCGCCTTTCCTTCGCCGACGCGCTGATCGCCGCCTGCGCGGTGCAATATCAGGCCGTGCTGGTGCACAAAGACCCGGAATACGAGCAATTGGCCGACGTGGTCCCCCAGGAAACGCTGCCGTACCGGAAAATGTGAGCGTAGATCGGCGAAGCAAGTCGTTGTGTTTCGTGTTAGCGAGAGCCTACTATTATGAACAATCACGCAGTCGAAGTCATCAACCTGACCAAGAAATTCGGCGACTTTACGGCGGTGGACGGCATCTCGTTCACTATCCGGCGCGGGGAGATTTTCGGCTTCCTGGGGCCCAACGGCGCCGGCAAGACGACGACAATCCGCATGCTGCTGGGCCTCCTGCGCCCGACGTCGGGGACGGCGCGCGTGCTGGGCTTTGACGTGGCACGCCAGCCGGAGGAAGTGCGCAAGCGCATCGGCTATATGTCGCAGCGCTTCAGCCTGTACAACGACCTGACGGTGAGCGAGAATCTGGATTTCTACGGGCGCACGTATGGCGTACGGGGACAGCGATTGCGGGAGCGCAAGCAGTTCGTGATCGAGATGGCCGGGCTGAAGGGCCGCGAGCGGGAATTGACGCGCAACCTCTCCGGCGGCTGGAAGCAACGGCTCGCGCTGGGCGCGGCGATCCTGCACGAGCCGGAGATGCTCTTCCTCGACGAGCCGACCGCGGGGGTGGACCCGATCTCGCGGCGGGCGTTCTGGGACCTGCTCTACACCCTGGCGGAGGGCGGGACGACGATCCTGGTGACGACGCACTACATGGACGAGGCCGAGCATTGTGAGACGCTGGCATTCATCCACGGCGGGCGCATTATCGCCCAGGGGGCACCGGCGGCGATCAAACTGGACAGGATGCGCGGCCAGGTGTTGGAGATTGACTGTGACCGGCCCGACCTGGCGATCGGGGCGCTGCGGCAGATGGGCGATTTCGACGAAGTGGCGCTCTATGGCGCGCTGGTGCACGTGGTCGCCCCGGATATCCGCGATCTCCAGCCGCGCATCGCTCAGGCGCTCGCCGAAGCAGGGGTGCAGGTCAATACGATGGATGTGATTATGCCGTCGTTGGAGGACGTGTTCATCTCCAGCGTGCGGAACAATGCAAAGTGAGGAAAGTATGCAGGTGTGCAAGTATGCAAGGTTGTTCATTGGGGTGTTGTTCATTGCTCATTTGCTCCTGTTGAGTGCCTGTGGCAATGCCAGGCCGACCGGTCCGATTCAGGCATCGGGGTTTATCGAGGCTGAGGAGTTGGCGATTGCGCCCGAATTGGGCGGGCGTGTGGTCGAGTTGGCCGTCGAGGAGGGGGACGAGGTCGGGGCCGGGCAGGTGCTCGTGCGGCTGGATGGGACGCTATTGGAGGCGAAGATTGCGGCGGCGCAGGCCGCGTTGGAGGTCGCGCAGGCGCAGTTGGCGCAGGCGCGGGCCGGCGCGCGCGCGGAGCAGGTCCGACGGGCCGAGGCGCAGTTGGCCCAGGCGGAGGCCGCCCGCGATGGGGCCTATCAGGCCTGGCAGGATGCGATCGCCCTGCGCGATCATCCGCAAGAGTTGGACGCGCAGATCGCCCAGGCGCGCGCCCGGGTGGCAGCGGCGGAGGCGGCTCTGGCGCGGGCCGTCGCGCTCAAGGACGCCGCCGAGATCGGCAACGATGCGTTCTACGATGCGCAGGAGGCGCTCGATGAGGCCCGGCGGCAGTGGGAGCAAATCCCGGAGCCGTTTCGTCCGCCGCTGCCGGTGCTCCCGCTGGAAGCGCATCTGGCGCCCAACGCCTACTGGAAAGCGTGGGTGGGCGTCAACACGGCGCAGGCGGCGCTGGATGGCGCGCGGGCGGCGCTGGCCGACCTTTACCGGTTGCGCGACGACCCGCAGCAGATGAACGCCCAGGTCAACGCGGCGGAGGCACAGTACCGCGCGGCCGAGGCTGCCGTTCAGGTGGCGCAGGCCCAGTTGGAGGCGCTGCGGGCCGGCGCGACGGCGGAAGAGATCGCCGTGGCCGAAGCGCAGGTGGAGCAGGCGCAGGCGGCGCTCGATGCCCTGCTCGTGTTGCGCGACAAACTCACACTCACCGCGCCGGTCGGCGGGCTGGTGCTGGAGACGAACATCCATCGGGGGGAACTCGCCGCGCCGGGGGCTGCGCTACTGACGTTGGGCGATCTCGACGAGGTGACATTGACCGTCTATGTGCCGGAGAACCGGCTGGGGCAGGTCGCCATTGGCCAGCGGGTCGAGGTGCGGGTGGATTCGTTCCCCGGGCGCGTCTTTACCGGCACGGTGGTCGCCATCGCCACCGAGGCCGAGTTCACCCCGCGCAACGTGCAGACAAAGGAGGAGCGGGTGAATATGGTCTTTGCCGTGGACGTGCGGATTCCCAATCCCGATCACGCGCTCAAGCCGGGTTTGCCGGCGGATGCGGTGTTCGTTGCCGAGGAGCAGTAGCCATGCAAATCAAGTCTGCAAGTTTGCAAGTTTGCAAGTGGGCAAGTGTGCCATTCGCTATTCGTCATTCGCTATTTGTCGTTTGTCATTTGTCACTGGTCATTCTTCTCTTGACCGGTTGTAAAGGCAACCAGACAAATGGCTCTATTACCGCGTCGGGTTTCATCGAAGGCGAGGAGGTGCGCGTGGCGTCGGAGGTGAGCGGGCGTATCGTCGAGATGGCGGTGGATCGCGGCGACCGCGTCACGGCGGGGCAGGTATTGGTGCGGCTGGACGATGCGGTGTTGCAGAGCCAGCGGCGGCAGGCCGAAGCGGCGCTGGCTGCTGCCCGTGCGAACCTGGCCCGCGTGCGCGCCGGCGCCCGCCCGCAAGAGATTGCCGCCGCGCGCGCAGCGTTGGCGCAGGCGGAGGCCGGCCGTGACGGCGCGCACAAGGCAGTGCTCGACGCCCAAAGCGTCATCAGCAAACCGCTCGAGTTGAACGCGCAGATTGACGCGGCGCGCACGCAGGTGCGTCTGGCGGAGCAGAACGTCGAGATGGCGCGGGCCAGCCTGGCGGAGACGGAACTCAAACGCGGCGTGTACGCCGGGCAGGGTGGGGATGTCGAGCGGGTGTGGAATCTCCAGTTGCAGGCCGCACAGGCAGCGCTGGCGCAGGCGCAGGCCGAACTGGACGGCGCCCGCGCGTATCTCAACACGTTGCTGGGGATCCGCGCCAATCCGCTTGCGTTGCAGGCGCAGCTCCACGTCGCCGAAGCGAAATACCGGCAGGCCGAGGCCCAGGTCGCCATCGCGCAGGCAACGCTGGACGAATTGGAGGCCGGCCCAACGGCAGAAGAGGTGGCGCTGGCGGAGGCGCAGGTGCGGCAGGCGGAGGCGGCTGTGCAGCTGGTGGATGCACAGATCGCCCAACTCACATTGACCGCGCCGCTGGATGGCATCGTCGCCACACGCAGCGCCCAAGTCGGCGAGACGGCGACGGCCGGAGTCCCGCTGCTCACCATCGCCAACCTGGACGAGGTCACGCTGGTCCTCTACATCCCGGAGAACCGCATCGGGCAGGTGCGTTTGGGGCAGGAGGTCGAAGTGCGGGTGGATTCGTTCCCCGAGCGGGTGTTCACCGGGCAGGTGGCGAGCATTGCGGGCCAGGCCGAGTTCACGCCGCGCAACGTGCAGACGCAGGAGGAGCGCGTCAACCTGGTCTTTGCCGTCAGGGTACGCATCCCCAATCCCGACGGTGCGCTCAAGCCGGGGATGCCGGCGGATGCGGTGATACGGTAAGCATATACCTGTGTATGGTGACAGTCACGTGTGGCCCCGCGAGACTATCAGAATCCTTCGTGATCTGTATCCCTGCTCCTACCTCTTGCCTCCTGCCCTCCTGTTCCATTCCTCTTGCCTCCTGCCTCCATTCACCATACCCGATTTGATGCGGCAGGCCTGCATATAATTGTGTGCATCTGCACGTTTAATCGCGCAAATTCGCAAAAATCGCCTATGCCATATTGACAAATCGCGCATACTGTGGTAGAATGTTGATATGCCATACCAGGAGTCACCTTCCTTGAGCACTGCCAGGCGTTCCGCCATTGCCAGGATAGTGGCGCAAAGCGGCGCTGCCCGCGTGGTGGACCTGGTCCAAAGGTTCGGCGTTAATGCAGCCACCATCAGACGCGACCTGAATGAGCTGGAGCGTCAAGGGTTGCTGCGCCGGGTCCATGGGGGCGCCGTGGCGGTCGAGACAGGCAGGTTTAAGGATGCTGCTGCTCAGGCAACGCGCATCGGCAAGGCTGCAGCAGAGATCCTCACGGATGGCGAAACCGTCTTCCTGGGTCCAGGGCCCTTAGTACTCCAGGTCGCTTACTGGCTGGCCGACCGTCCGCAGATGACCATAGTAACCAATGGGCTTGAGATCGCTCATTGGATCGCCACCCACACTCACCACAACCTGATCGTCACAGGTGGACAGGCTGAAGGTAGCGAGCTGGGGCTTGTCGGCCATCTGACCAGAACGGCCCTCTCCAGCCTGCGCGCCGACCATGTCGTACTCGAGCTGGGCGGTGTCAGCGCAGTGGAGGGGCTGACCGATGATAGCCTGGCACAGGCAGAAATAGCCCAGCTCCTGTTAGGCACAGGGGCAGGTGCCATCATACTTGTGCCGGTTGAGCGGGTGGGACGGGTAGCCGCTGCCTATATAGCTCCCGCATCAGACGCCGACGCCATCGTCACCGCCCGCGAGGCCCCCTCCCCGTTGCTGTGGGACCTGACCGAGTGTGGCGTGCGTGTGGTGCTGGCATAACAACCGGCAGGTAGATGTCGCGGAGGAACGGACGTTCTCCAGTGTGCCGACCGGCGATCTTTTTGATGACGAGAGGATACGCTGAATCCTATCAGATCAACTCGAAAGGAGCAAAATAACAGATGGCAAGCGTAACATATGAACATGTAACCAAGCGGTTTGGGGATGTCATAGCAGTCAACGACCTGAACATTCACATCCCTGACAAGGAGTTCCTTGTCTTCGTTGGCCCCTCGGGGTGTGGCAAATCCACTTCCCTGCGTCTCCTGGCCGGCCTGGAAGAGGTTACCGAGGGCAACATCTACATCGGTGATCGGCTGGTCAACGACGTTCCACCAAAGGACCGGGACATAGCGATGGTCTTCCAGTCCTACGCCCTCTATCCTCACATGTCTGTCTACGACAATATGGCCTTTGGCCTCCGGCTGCGCAAGGTGCCCAAGCAGGAAATTGACCGACGCGTCAAGGAGGCGGCCCAGATTCTGGGGATTGAGAACCTGCTGGATCGGAAGCCCAAGCAGCTATCCGGTGGTCAGCGTCAGCGGGTGGCAGTCGGGCGGGCCATCGTGCGTGAACCGAACGTCTTCCTGATGGACGAGCCACTCTCCAACCTCGATGCCAAACTGCGTGTCCAGGCCCGCGCCGAGATCAGCAAACTCCATCAGCGCCTGGAGACAACCTTCATATACGTGACCCACGACCAGATGGAAGCGATGACGATGGGCACCCGCATCGCTGTCCTGAAGGATGGTATCCTGCAACAACTGGACACTCCCCAAACGCTCTACGACGCGCCGATCAACGTCTTCGTTGCTGGCTTCATCGGCAGCCCCTCTATGAACTTCTTCGACGCGCGTCTGATCGAGCGGGATGGCAAGATAGCGCTGGACTGCCGGGACTTCATCGTGGACGTCCCCGAGAACAGATTCAATGTCTACCGTCCGCACCTGGGCAAGGAGGTCATCTTTGGCATCCGTCCTGAGGACGTGCACGACCCGGACTACGCCCCGCCTGGCATCAAGCAGGCCCTGGTCGAGGCCAAGGTGGACGTCACCGAGTTGATGGGTAACGAGGTAATCGTTTACCTGGTGACCGAGCATACTCAGTTCCTGGGCCGTTTCGATCCGCGCACGAGCGCCCGGGTGGGGAATACGATGTACGCGGCAATGAACATGGATCGCATGCATATCTTCGATAAGCAGACGGAGATAGCGATCCGTTAATAAAAGCGGATAAATGGACGAATGAGGACAAGTAGACAGGGATTAGTCCCTGTCTACTTGTTCGTTGTCAATTACCGGCGTCAACTTTTCAGCCGCATCAGAGTCACTGCTGGCGCTCCGCATCAGTTATAGTGATCCACCGGACCGCCTGAATTACGGCAATGCCTGAAAAGTCAGCCGCCGTTCCAATTCTCTCAACGAGGCGACGATGAACAATCTGGATTTGATGCGCGAACTCGCGATCGAGGGCAAGACCAAGATCCTTCTCCTGGTGCTGGATGGAGTCGGTGGACTGCCCCTCGATCCTGAAGGTCCAACCGAGCTGGAAGCGGCACATACGCCAAACCTTGACGCACTGGCGGCTAGCTCTATCTGCGGGATGAGTACGCCGGTCGCTCCGGGCATCGCTCCAGGCAGCGGACCGGGGCACCTGGCCCTTTTCGGCTACGACCCGCTCCGTTATGAGATCGGGCGGGGGGTGCTGGAAGCACTGGGCATCGGTTTTGATCTCCAGCCCAATGATCTGGCAGCACGCGGCAACTTCTGCACACTGGATGCCGCCGGGCTGATCACCGACCGGCGGGCAGGGCGCATCCCCACGGAGGTGTGCGCGCGCCTGTGCGAAAAGCTGCGCCGTATCCAATTGCCAGGGGTGGAGACTTTTGTCGAGCCTGTCAAAGAGTACCGTTTCCTCCTCGTCCTGCGCGGTGAAGGACTGCACGACGGCCTGACCGAAACCGATCCCCAGCAGGTGGGCAAACCGCCGTTACCTGTACAACCACTGCGACCCGAGGCAGCTCGCGCAGCAGAATTGTTTAACCAATGGATGGCTGAAGCACGCAGGCTCCTGGCAGATGAGTATCCAGCCAATGGTTGCAACCTGCGCGGCATCGCCAGAGACCCCGGCCTCCCCAAAATGCCGGACATCTATAAACTGCGCTGCGGGGCTATCGCCACTTATCCCATGTACCGCGGTGTGGCGAAACTGGTCGGGATGGATGTGCTTCCTACAGGTGAGACCATCGAGGATGAAGTCGCAACGCTCAAACAGCACTGGAGCGAATACGACTTCTTTTTCTTCCACGTCAAGAAGACAGATTCACGGGGCGAGGACGGAGACTTTGCAGGCAAGGTGGAGGTCATTGAACACTTCGATGCCCTTCTGCCCGACATTCTCTCGGTGGGGCCGGATGTCATTATCGTGACCGGCGATCACTCCACCCCGGCTCTGTGGAAGGCTCATAGCTGGCATGAACTGCCGGTGCTGCTGTGGTCCAGATATATCCGCCCGGATGGCGTGAAACAGTTTGGCGAACGGCCCTGCATGGCCGGTGGGCTGGGACATATACATCACACCGATCTGTTGCCCCTGGCGATGGCACACGCCGGGCGGTTGACCAAGTTCGGTGCTTAAGAGCCTATCCGAAAAACCGTACAAGCGGCATCCCTATGCCGCTTATACCGACGCATAGGGATGCGTCGGTTACGTTTTTCGGATAGGCACTAAATCAACCCCAGCAGGTGACGGTCGCTTATGACCGTCACCTGCCCGAGGAGGTCCGTATGAATGGACTGGAGTTGGCAGGTAAGGCTTTAGTAGTGATAGGGGCCGTCACAATCGCGCTGGGGGGACTGCTGTGGTTGCTTTCCAAAGTACCCTGGGGCTCCTTTTGGGGGCATCTTCCGGGCGACATCATCATCGAGCGCCCCGGCTTTACCTGTGCCTTTCCACTGGTCAGCTCCATCATCATCAGCCTGCTGCTGACGGTGCTGTTGAACCTGATAGTCCTGGTAGTGCGGTTCCTGAGCCAGCGCTGACCTCAGTAGCAGTGGCAGGTAAATGCGTTCCCTCATTACCCAAAAAGAGCGGGCACGCAAGTCACAGCCACAGCCGTTGCAGGCGCTAAGCGTTGCAGTGTACAACCCGGTGGTGGTATATGTGTGCACCGGGTTCCGCAAGGTCGAGCTGATCCCGTCACCGAAATGCCATAAATAACTCGTCGCGTGGCGGCTGAGATTGGTGAAACTCACCGGAGTACCTGCCATGACCGGTATCGGGAAGGCAAAATCGGCTGCGACCCCCTCCCTGGTCCCCACAACCGTTACCGGCGGCCCCATAGCAGGGGTTGGCCACTCTGTGGCCGTCACGCGATAGGTGGCGTTCACCACTGGTGTGCCGGAGGGCACGCAGGTAAGGGTGACGCCGAATGATACCGTCAACGCGCTGCGTGCGGGCAGGTCAAGCCCGCTCCACCTGATAATTCTATCCTCTCCTGTGATAACACCGCCTGCATCCGCCCAGGCAAACCAGACGCCCTCAGGCAGAGTATCCTCCACCTTTGCAGTGACGCTCAGGTGACCGGAATTCGTCACAACGATTGTGTAGGAGAGCGGAGTGCCCGCTTCCACCCGCCTTGCGGATGGTGTTTTCAGAACAGCCAGTGGGGGCAGGAGCAGACGGAGCGCGTAATTCCGCTCCACCAGATCGCTCTGCGGAACCGTTACCGTTTCTACAAACGTCTGGTGGAGCCGGGATGATACGGATACCGTGTACAGGCCGTATGGCACCTGAAGTTCGTAGCTTCCGTCGGCCTGGGAACAGGCCACAAATTCACCCGGATGGAGACTGATGGTTGCCCCAGAGATGGGCTGGTTGCTCTCCAACTCAGTTACGCGGCCCCACAGGATACCCTCCGTGGTGGTGGCAACGAGGGAGAAGTTTACCAGCGTATCCGACACAAGGTCTACGAACGAAGTGGCCGGGTAATGCAAACGCGCAGAAGCGGTGACGGTGTACGGCCCTCCGTGGAGCATGAGAGCATAGCAACCATCAGGTAAATGTGTCGTGGTACGGGTCAACACCATGCCGGTCGGCCCGATTACCGAGATGGTCGCGGAGAGCGGCCGGGCAGTGAGCGCATCGCTCACACAGCCGGTAAGTGAAACAACCGGAGCGGCGGTAAGCGTGAAGGGGAGGGTAATGCTACCGCCACGCGGGACGATCACACCGGTAATCGTCTGGGGAGCGAAGCCATATTTCCATGATGAAAGCGCGTAAGTGGAGGAGGGCACGGCCATGGTGTAATACCCTGTGCTGCCGGTAGTGGCGGTGTAGCGGGCGTTGTTACCGACGGCGATCACCGTAGCGCCCTCCAGAGGCACAGCTATGGAAGCGCTATCCAGTGCCACAACCGTGCCCTCGATGTAACCGGTGAGCGGCTCGAACGCCCGCTGTACGGCTGCAAGCGCGTCCAGCCGCCCCCAGCCATAGACGTTGTTCGGTACGCTGGCCGGCGGATCACCACACTGGGTGCTGTAGAGCGGGAGGGCCGTTTCATTCAAAATGGCTTCTGTCAGGTCAATCTGGTTGCGTAACGCTGGCCGGGCCGACCACAGCAGTGCTACAGCCCCGGCGACGTGTGGAGCAGCCATTGAGGTCCCCTGGTTAACCTGGTACCATCCGCCGGGTACGCTGGAGCGGATGTTCACGCCCGGCGCGGACAGGTCGGGCTTGAGCCGCCCGCTCCCGTCTATCGTCACCGGGCCGCGCCTGCTGAAGGAGGCGATAGTGTCGTTGCTGGTGGTGGCACCGACAGTGTAGGCGGCGTCGTAAAGGGCTGGTGGTTCGCTGATGGTGCTGCAGCCTCCGCTTGAGTTGTTGCCCGCTGCCACGACGGTGAAGATACCTGCTGCCCGTTGTGCCTCAACGGCTGCCTGGAGCGTGTCCCACGCACACCCTTCATAGACGGGGCAGCTCCAGGAGTTATTGGTGACGTCAGGTCCCAGCTCCGGGTTGCCCTGATCGGGCGTGCCGTCCAGAGGGTACGGGGCCAGGAAGAACTCAAAACAGGTCAGATAAGTGTCCGGAGAACCGTAGCCTTTGCTGTCCATATTGCGGCAGCCGATCCAGCGCGCCCCTGGGGCCATGCCGATCTGATTGCCTGCCCCATCATCGCCGACCAGGGTACCCATGGTATGTGTACCGTGACCATGCGGGTCTACCGGCACAGGTGAAGCAGCGACGGCATCGTACCAGTTGTAATCGTGGCTGGCGACGGAGCCGTTCCAGCCACGATACTGGTTGATCAACGCGGGATGGGACCACTCATACCCGGTGTCCTGGCCACCGACAACGATCCCCTGGCCGGTGTAGCCCATCGCCCATACGGCCGGTGCGTTGACCTGCTGAATGTTCCATTCGATAGCGGTGGGAGAGCGCATTTGTGGCCCTTCCATCCGCACGGGCCTGGGGAGCGTGTTAAGGATGCGCGGGTTGGCTTCAATGCGTGCAACGTCTGGTCGGGCAGCCAGTGCTCTGGCCAGGGCCAGATCGCCCGACCGCACGAGGATGAGGTTGACTATGTAGAAAGAGCGGTAGGGAACGCTCATGGCATCGAGCCAGGCCCGGAGCGGAGACTGGGTGCGCGATGCCGTCTCCACCAGCGTCCGGTAGACCCAATGCCTGCGGGCGTTCCTGGTGGGGATGTGGTAGGCTGGCATGAGGTCAGCCTGTTCTTTAAGCAGGACGAGGAAATCAGCCCGGCCGCCGTCCTTTGTGGCCTCCAGCACCCAGGGGGAGATTTTATCGTATGCGGAAAGCTGCCGCAAGCGGACGCGGTGAGCGCCCGACGGCGGCAGGCCACTGAGCACAACCGGCAGGTAAAGCCGCCGGATGTGAGCCGCTGTCACCACAACGGTATGTTTCACGCTGTCGCTGCCCAGGTTGTTGGTCACAAACAGCGTGACTGTGAAGTGGCCACTGGTCATATAGGTGTGGGTTGGATGTCTGGCGTCCGAAATACCGCCATCGCCGAAATCCCAGTGGGAGGTCAGGGGCTCTACCCCTCTGGTCTGGTTGGTAAAGACCACCGTCTCACCAGGAGCGACCGGGCTGTTGCTGGTGAAAGCGGCTCTGGGCACAGCGCAGGGCAGGCCGCCGCCAGTGAGGGATATATCGTCCAGGTGCCAGCCATCGGCCGTAGAGAAGGCATCGCTCTCAAGACGGAAACGCACGCGAGCGCTGGCGTTGCCATCCAGAGCCGGCAGCGCTACCTCTTCATAACTCCAGGTGTTGTGGCCGTAGTCACTGTAAGAGGCTGCCTGCATCCAGCTCGCTCCGCCGTCGGTGGAGTATTCGACGTATCCACGATCATGCCCCGGTTCAAGATCGTAGGTGTGCCAGAAGGACAGTTTGATCCCGCTGTAGCCGGACAGGTCCAAGACCGGCGAGATCAGCGCCACACTGACGTTATTCTCATAATCTCCGCCGGGGCTGTCGCTCCAGGCGCGGGTGGGGCTGTGGGCGCTCTCTGTCGTGACGGTCCATGGGGGTTGAGCTTCCCAGTCATTACTGCTTTCTTCGAGGGTCTCGCTCAGCACTTCACACAGGGGATAGAGGGTGAAGTCCTGCCGCACAGTGTGATGGTTCGAGATTATGATACCGGCCACAGTCGAGATGAGATGACCGGCAGCGACAGCGCTGAGGTCATACGTGCCGCCCGGGAGTGTGATGCTGTAGTAGCCGGTGGAATCATCGCTTTCGGTGTGAAAAGGGCCTGCGCTCACTGTTGCGCGCAGCGGGATGCCGCTGCCTGCCTGTCGGACGTATCCGTCAATTGACGCCGCTTCCTCCGGTTCAAGGATTTGCAGGAACACGGCGCTGAAAGCGCCCCAGTTTCCTGCTGTGTCCTGTCCCCGCACGAAGATGATGTGCCGCCCCGGGCTGAGGCCGCCGGTATCGAGGATGGCCTCGACCTGTTCGACTTTTTCATCGAAGGCGCCGTCCGCTGCTGTCATCGGATGAGCGATGGGAACGGTCGTCGTCAACCAGGGCGGGATGTCCACATAATACCCGGCCGCAGCGATATTCTGTGTCGGTTCGGCGCCGAAGTTGTGGTTGTAACGGGTATCGTCAATGGTGGCTTTCAGAAGCACGGGCGATCCAGGCAGCACAGCCTGCGGGGAGACGGACAGGTCAAGCGCGTCCGGGCCGGCAGGGGTAAGGTAGGGGAAACGGGCTGCCTTAGCCGCGTAGATCAGTGCCGGCAGGTTTGTGGGCCATATAATGTTCTCGAACGTAGCACAGTCCTGGAAGAAAGCCGTTCCCAACTCAATGGTGTAAGCCGCCAGTCCCAGCTCGCCGTAGGCGAAATCCTCTGCGGCACCGTCGGTGGGATAGAGATATACCGCCTGCTTCGGTTCGTAACTGTCGAAGAAGGCCAGCTTTCGCCCTAGTGTCTGCAGAGCAGTGGAGTTGGGAGGCAAACGGTAAGCAAAGCCCCATGGCCACAATATCAGCCTGCCATAACTGTGCAGGTCCAGCAGTATCCCGCTTGCTGTAAGTGGCGCTGTGGCCTCCAGCGTATCTCCTCGCAGATCGGGGAAGTTGGCCCGCAGATACTCCTGGATGGCCTGTGTCTCCGGTTCGGAGGCAGGAGCAGGGCCACGGTAAGTTTCGGCGCATGGATTTCCGCTGGAGCCGTTGCAGCAGTTCCAGTAATAGGAGAAATTACGGTTAAGGTCGGTGCCCCACCGCTCCGGGTTCACACAGCCGTTGTCGTGGTCGGTATTTTTGCGCCACAGGAGCCCCGTCTCTGCCATTTTGCGCCCATCGGGGTTGGCGTGGAACATCAAATGGATTTCGTGGTAATCGAGCAGCCAGGTCACATCCGGAACAGAGCCATAGCTGCGCACCAGGTATTCGGCAAAGCGCAGGTTTACCTCAGCCGTGGCATACTCGCGAGCATGGACAGCGGAGATGATGAGAATTTTGGGCTTGGGGAGCGTGCTCTCTTTGTTGGTGAGCACCAGTACCACCAAATCGTAGCCCGGGCTGCCGTCGGGGGTTACTTTTTCCCATGAGTCACCGATGTCCACCAGGTGCGCCAGGCGCGGGTAGTTCGCGGCGAGGGATGCGATGTCCTCCAGAGTCTCCTCAACGGTGCGATAGCATGGATAGCCAGGGATGCCACTGAGCTGGCCGGTCAGCGGTGCGTTGCGGCGGAACAGTAGAGCTGTGAGGCGCTTATCTATCTCGACACGGAAGCCGGCCTGCAGCAGTCGCTCGTATTCGTCGTGGGTCACTTCGGCGACGAGGTAGCCCTTGTCGTGATGTACTTCCCAGGGCGCCAGCCACCCTGTCACTTCATCCACCATATGCCGCCCGGTATAATACGCCCTGACTACCCAGGGGCCGCCTTCATGAGGCTGAGGAGATGAGGGAGATGAAAACCAGGCGGGCAGGAACGGTGCAATTACCTCTCCGCTCTCCACAGCGGGTGAATGAGCTGAGGCGGAGATCTGTGGTGCGAGCAGGAGAAGCGCAACAATGAGCGTCAGGATGTAAGGTCGCCAGACAATCGTGCTCATCGGATAAAGCCGCCTGTGGTGATGATAGCATGCACCGGCGAGAGTGTCAACGGGCGTGAGGCTCGGGCTACAGACCGCGTCTGACCTTGTAACGGCCGCAGTGTAGGACAACTGCAAGCAGTTGTCGTACATCGCGTCTGACGTCGTCACGAATGGCCCGGCGGCACGGTCGGAGTCTGCAGCCTGAGAACGGACACGCGACGTTGACAAGAGTATCCCACTGGGCTATAATCGCGCTGTCCAATACCACAGGGGAGAATGGAGATATGAAAAAGTCTGCAAGCTGGCAGTTGGTCGCTATCATATTGATCACCCTCGTCGCCGTCGTTGTGGACCTGAACATAGACCATCCCGCGTGGGTCAAAAGCCTGGCCTTCTGGCAGCCGGCCGCTCACCGCGACATTTCCCTGCGCCTTGGCCTTGACTTGCAGGGAGGGCTTCAGGTGCTTCTGGCCGCCGATGTGCCAGCAGGTGAGGCGCTCGATGCTGCCTCCATGGAAACCGCCAGGCGTATTGTTGAGAACCGCGTCAACGCCCTCGGCCTGACTGAGCCCGTTGTCCAGGCACAGGGCGAACGTCGTATCATCGTTGAGCTGCCGGGCATAGAAAACCCCGAGGAAGCAGCCGAGACGATCAAGAGCACGGCTCTGCTGGAATTTATTGACACCAGGAATATCTACCTGCCTCCAGGGACAGTAGTCACCACCACACTGGGCGGGCCGGCCTTCTCCGCGGTCGGGATCGTGGAGACCGCGCCCCTCACCACTGTTGTAGCAGGGACGGAGACCCGGGAGTTCCCGCCTATGCCGGAAAATCCCGCCGACCGCAACGGAATGTATTCCGCTCCCCCGCCCATGCAAATAGACCCTGCCAGGCTTTACACCGCTACCATCTCCACCTCTAAGGGGGATATTGTCGTGCGGCTTTTTGCCGATAAGGCACCCCGCACCGTCAACAACTTTGTATTCCTGGCCCGTCAGGGGTTCTATAACGGCACGACCTTTCACCGGGTCATTCCCGGCTTTATGGCCCAGGGAGGTGATCCAACCGGCACGGGCACCGGTGGTCCGGGTTATCAGTTCCCTGACGAGTTCCATCCGGATTTGAAACATGACCGTCCCGGCATCCTCTCGATGGCCAATTCCGGCCCCAACACTAACGGCAGCCAGTTTTTCATCACTTATGAAGCAACTCCCTGGCTGGATAACGTGCACTCCGTGTTCGGTGAAGTCGTCGAGGGGATGGACGTACTGGAAGCGCTTACCCCCCGTGACCCGGAGCAGTCGCCCACGTTTGCCGGCGATGTGATTAAAGAGATCGTCATCACGGAGAGCGGAGCCCCGGTCACCACCACACAGGAGATCGCGTCTACCCCTACCCCTGTGCAGCCGCTCCAGGCAGGAGCGCAGGTGTACGAGACCATACTCACCGGTGCAGGGCTGAGCCGCGTGGGTCTCGACAGCACTCAACAAGGGGAGTTTGTCATCCCCATCGAGTTCAACGAGGAGGCTGCTCAGCGCTTTGCTGAGTATACCCGTGACCATGTCGGTCAATATTTGTGCATCGCGCTGGATAAAGTCATCATCTCCTGCCCCACGATCCGGGAGCCCATTCCCAACGGTCGTGCTTCCATCTCCGGCAAGTTCACTTATGAGTCAGCCAGGCAACTGGCGCTCCAACTGCGCTACGGTGCTCTGCCTGTGCCACTTAAGGTGGAGAGCATCAGGCGGATCGGTGCCACGCTGGGCGCCGAATCGGTGCAGAAATCTGTGCGCGCCGGTATTATCGGCCTGGTGACCGTATTGCTTTTCATGCTGGCCTATTATCGCCTGCCGGGCCTGCTGGCCGACCTGGCGCTGATTATCTACGTGCTGCTCAATATTGCGCTCTACAAACTGATGCCGATCACGTTGACCCTGCCGGGCATTGCCGGCTTCATCCTTTCGGCGGGGATGGCTGTAGATGCCAATATCCTTATTTTCGAGCGGATGAAGGAGGAGCTGAGGAGAGGGCGACGCCTGACCACGGCTATCGAGATCGGCTTCGAGCGCGCCTGGCCTTCCATCCGCGATGCTCAGCTCTCGACTCTGATTATCTGCGCCATCCTTTATTTCTTCGGGACCAACTTCGGGGCCAGCGTGGTCAAGGGATTCGCCATCACGCTGGCACTCGGTACTATCGTCAACCTCTTCACGGCTGTGTTTGCCACGCGTACCTTTATGCGCCAGATGGCTGTAATGGCTGGCGAGCGAGTTGCCGCGCACAAGTGGCTGTTGGGGACAGAGGCACCGGCCGGTGGCAAGGGGGGGATATTCAATATTGTGGAGAGACGCCGCTGGTATTTCGCCCTCTCCACCGTGCTGATCGCACTGAGTATTGCCGCGCCGGCAGTCTCTTTCATTCGCTTCGGCAGGCCGGTACGCCTGAGCATTGATTTCACCGGCGGCTCCATTTTTGTGCTGAAGTTTGATCGAGCTGCGAGCGAAGAGGAAATACGGTCAGCTTTTGCAGATTATGGGCTGGAAGGCGCAATAGTGCAGCCGCTCGGCAGGCCAGAGGAGCATACCTGGCAGATACGTACACGGCAGGTTGCTGCCCACGAAGTCGGTGCGCTCCTGAGCATGCTGGAGGAACGGATCGGGCAAATTGACCATGACTCGTTAACTTTCGACACGGTGGAGCCTGCAGTGGGCAGCGAGGTGACCCGTGCCGCCGGCTGGGCCATCCTTGTCGCAGCGCTTGTGATCGTTGCCTTCATGTGGTTCTCCTTCCGGCGTGTGCCCAACGCTCTGCGTTATGGTCTGTGCACTGTGGTCGGGATGGCCCATAACCTGTTGATCTCCCTTGGCTTCTACGTGCTTATGGGCATCATCTCCGGCTGGGAGATAGATGTCCTCTTCCTGACCGCCGTGCTGACTGTGATCGGTTTCTCGGTGCAGGATGTGATCGTGGTGTTCGACCGCATCCGCGAGAACATTCCGCGTCACAGGAGTGAACCGTATGAAATGGTGGTCAACCGCTCCATCCTGGAAACACTCCATCGTTCGCTGGCGACGCAATTGAACGCCATGTTCGTGATGCTCGCCATTATCCTCTTCGGAGGGGCCACGATCAAACCCTTTATCTCTACCATGCTGGTAGGTATGATTAGCGAAACCTACTCGGCCATTTTTGTCGCCGTGCCGCTTTTGGTGGTCTGGGAGAAGGCCTTTGCACATGCGCGCGCTGCTGCTGGACAAAAAGCTTTATCTGAGCGATAGTTATCCCGTCCCTGTTCCTCCTCCAGGCGAGGCGCTGATCCGGGTCAGACTGGTCGGCGTGTGCAACACCGACCTGGAGCTGATGCGGGGTTATATGGGGTTTCGTGGTATCCCCGGTCACGAATTCGTTGGGGTAGTGGAGCGGGCACCGGGGGCGGAGGAGTGGGAGGGACGCCGTGTGGTCGGTGAGATAAATGCCGCCTGCGGCACCTGCCCGACCTGCCTGACGGGCCGTCCGACGCACTGCCCCTCCCGTACCACGCTGGGGATCTCCGGACGAGATGGGGCTTGTGCTGAGTATTTGCTTCTTCCCGTCCGCAACCTTCACCAGGTGCCAGAGGATATGCCGGACGAAGTGGCCGTCTTCACCGAGCCACTGGCCGCTGCCTGTGAGGTGCTCCAGCAGGTTCACGTGCATCCTGCCGACCGGGTCATCGTGCTCGGCGATGGGAAGCTGGGGTTGCTATGCGCTCAGGTGCTGGCACTGACCGGCTGTGACATCACCGTGATCGGCCGTCACCAGGAGAAGCTGGAGATTCTCAGACGCCAGGGAATCAAAGCGGTCCTGGAGGGGGAGGAGGTTGAGGGAGAGGCCGATCTGGTCGTCGAGGCGACCGGAAACGCCGGGGGATATGCAGCCGCCAGGCAGCTCGTACGTCCCCGGGGTATGATTGTGCTGAAGTCCACCTATCACGGCTCGTTTGACGCCGATCTGACGATGGCCGTGGTGGATGAGGTCACACTGGTGGGGTCGCGCTGCGGGCCGTTCGCGCCGGCCCTGCGGCTGCTGCAGCGTGGGCTGGTGCAGGTGAGGCCGCTGATCGAGGCCCGCTATCCCCTGGCCCAGGCATCTGCCGCGTTCGAGCATGCGGCCCGGCGCGGGGCCTTGAAGGTGTTGATAGAGATGTAAGCTGTCCGCCTGTGCTGAAGCAAATGTTGCTCCCGCAGGCGCCGGTTTAGCGGGGTACAGACAGAACGCACCCCCGTTTCCCCGTCAGGAATTCGGCGCATCCGAATAGCTACCCTCCCGCAGGTCAGACAAATCTGCGGGAAGGCGGGCAGTTGCACAGTTACTCCGAATGTTGGCTGTACACCTCTTTTATGCTGCTGACCAGGTCGTCCAGCCTGTTGATCTGCTCCTGGATGTCCGCCTGTAGCCGCGTGGAGCGGCTGTCGTCAAAGTCCCGGGTACCGATCAACTGTATCTGGCTGTAGATGGTTGCCAGCGCGGTCAGGCTCTGCTCCATTTGTAGCTCGGCCTGTTTCATACGGGCGTCCAGTGCCTGAAGGGTCTGCCACTGTTTCTCCTTGCCTGCCAGCACCTCGTCCAGCTCCTGCCGGACGAGCAGATCGCTCTCCTGCTGGCGCCTGGCAGAGAGGGCCCTGATCTCGGCGGGTACCCTGCTCCTGTCGCGCGCCAGAATCTCGTCCGCACGGTAGAGGTCCAACTGGACAGCCAGGCGATAGATACCGCCCACCCACTCGCCGAGCTGATCGGCAGTATGCTCCAGCCGTTCCCGCAGCGGTCCACTCCGCTGTCTGCGCACCAGTGCCTCGATACTTTGCTGGTATTCCAGCGCGGTCTCGACGCTCTTGCGCAGTGCCGCATCCCGAATACGGCGCGGGTTGAAGTGCTCCAGCAAAAGCTCCCTCAGCACGCGGGTGTTGGTCTGGGGATCGGTGATGCTGGAGTAGAAGATGGCTGCCAGCCCCAAAAGCCCCAGCAACGGCCAGCCCCATACCGGCCACCAGGGAAAGGGGTGCCGCCAGAGCGCCGTGAGCAGGATGGTGCCGGCTACCGTCACGGCGCTCTCCCAGCGGAAGATCGCGTACTGGATGATGGCGCTTTGGGCCTTCTTTTGGAGGGTGGAGCGAACGTGGCTATCCACTCAAGCCCAGCTTCTTCTTGCGTTCGGCCAGTTGCGCGTCTATGGCGCTGCGATCCAGCACCTGATCTATCTGCTCGTCGAGGCTGGCGGCCCGCATCTCGGCTGCGGTGGTGGCCTTGTCGAGCCTGGCGTAGATGCTTCGCGCCAGGCGCCCGATGTCAGCATCGCCAGAGCCCATCAGATCGTCCAGCCCTCGCATAGCCTTCACGGCGGTCTCCTTGCTCTGGGCCAGCTCCAGCAGCGCCTGCAGTTCTTCCCGCTGCTGTTTCATAATCCCCAGCCGGGCTTCCAGCTTGACTCTGGCATCGAGAAGCTTTTGATATTCAGCCTCCAGGCGTGTAAGCTGCTCGCGATAGGTTTCGATCAGCCGACGGGTGCTGTTGAGTTTGCTCTGCGTGGCCGTGGCCGTGGCCTCGTTGCCCTCCAGGAGAAAAGCGTCAACGGCGCGGTCAAGCTCCGCGGCGCGCTTTTCCTGCTCGTCCAGCTTCCGCTTGATGGACTTGACTTCACCGCCGACCGTGGCGGCTGCATCCTCAAGGTCATCCAGATGGTCCTCAACCTGTCGGATGTACTGGTCTATCACGGCCAGGCTGTTGCTCTTCAGGGCCTGGTCCACCAGGGCATGCAGGTTAGCAGAGATTAAAGTTGCCACTTTCTCCAGTAAAGTCGCCATGTGAAACACCTCCTGAAACAAAGATTAGCTGCACGGAGAATATGCTTTACCTACCGATTCCTGCGCTGCCGCCGAAGGCAGCGGACAGTTCCTCATAGATGGCGGCGATATTGGCCTCGTCACCCCGATAAAACAGGCCATTGGTTTTGATTGCCAGTTCGCTCAGCAGCTCCTCATCAGCGTCATCGCCGTAAGCAATTGTGCAGACAACGCTGCCGCTGGCAGCGACCAGATCAACCAGCTCCTGATCGAAGCGGAAGCGTGTGCTGCTCGTATCCACACCGTCTGTCAGCAACACCATGACATTACTTGTCTGAGGCACAGCGGTGCGGGCAACGGCAGCCGCACCGGCGGCTATGGCATCGTAGAGGGCCGTGCTGGTCTGGACCTCCAGCCCTTCGAGCAATTCGATCACTCTGGTGCGCGAGGTGCCAACCTGTTCGTGTTCCGCGAGTATCTGGGGACGCTCGGAGAAAGTGATGAGCGTGAGAAAATCCCTGTCCCCCATCTGTTCCACGAACTGGATGGCGGCTCGACGGGCGCTTTCGAGCTTATCGCCCTCCATGCTGCCGGAGACGTCGAGCAGCATCACCAGGTTGACGTTTTTGCGCGCTGCCTGCCACAGCTCCTGTATTGCGTAGAGCGCCTCCACCCCCGCTGCCCCGAAGATTTTTACCGGCTCCTCCAGGTCAACCCCGTGTGCCCTGTCCAGGGGCGCCCCGGGCGCGATCCCGGCAGTAACCGGACGCAGGCCAACGGAGAGGGCCATGCGCTGGGCTTTTTCCTCCAGCAGGTAGGAACGGAACAGCGCAGCGGCTTCCTGTAGCTCCGCCCCGGCAGTGCTGTTTATGCAGGCCGGGTGTGTGGCAACGAAGGTACCCTCAAACGGGTAGATGGGAACGAGGGCCGGGTCGCCACTGCCGTAGTACACAACCGTGCTCTCGTACATTATCGCGGCCCCCAGGTAGCTCACCCCTCGCTGGCGCATGGTGCGTCCCAGCTCATCGGTAGTAGGGCTGAACCACGAAACGGCCGCTTCAAAAGCACCTACAGAAGCCTGCACAATGGGCTGGCGGATGTCGTCCACAGTGACTGCTGAAGTACTGGCCTGGGCTGCCTGTACAATGGCCAGCAGTGCACTCGCACCACTGCCGGAGAGGCCGGGATGGGTGTGCCCCAGGCGCAGCGTATCGCCGAACTCCCCTCCGCTGTAGTAAGCCCAGGCAGAGGGATCGGCAGCCAGGCTCCCTATATCGAGCCAGCCCAGTGAACGGCCGGGCCAGCCCAGCGCCTCGGCCAGCGGCCGCCACATGGCGATCACCAGGGGGCTTTCGGCAAGGCTGAGACACTGGCCTTGATAGGCGGGATAGCCACGGTCGGCCAGCAGGTCAACCCACACCGGATCGTCTGGAATCCACAGCGCCGGTAAAGCACGGCCACCGGAGACTTCCTGGGCCAGCCGACCGGCCTCCACATGGCTGAGCACGATGTAAACGGGCCTGCCGGCGGACGTTTTGCGGCGGCTGGCGTTAAAGTCTTTGACCGCCATCTCCAGCCATGGGGTGAGAGCAGTGTTCGCCGCCACTTCAATTGTCACCGCGTTGCGCGGCGGGGCGTCACTCTGTCCGCTCAGACTACAGGTGCAGGTCATCGTGACCAGGCTCAGAAACGTTACTGCGACTAACGACAGCCGATGGGCTTCCCGCATGCTCATCCTCCCCAAAGGGATCACCGTCCCACCGTGACCAGCGTCATTTCCACGTAGCGATCCTCCGCCTGGATCGCCGGGTCCTCTGTTTCCCAATGGTCCTCAGGCGGCAGGGTGGCCTCAACAATGAAACGAGCCGGGTCAATCCCCTGGGACACCAGATAATCCACCACCGATTGGGCGCGCGCCCTGGCGAACTCCAGGATTTCCTCTTTTGTGTAGGTACCAGGCGGACCAGGCCAGGCAGCACATCCCTTGACCCGCAGGAAGAGGCCGACACTCTGCGAGAGTGTCGGCAGCACACAGTCGTCCAGAATACGGCGCGATTCCAGCGTCAACTCAGTTGACTCTGGCAGAAAGGTGAAGCGACGACATGGCAGCACTGCCAGCGTGGCCGCCTCGTCGGGATTGATGCTCGTAATATCAAGCTGAGCTGAGGCGGAGAGGGAAAAGGAATCGTTCACCGGGTTGCCGTTGGCCTGGAGCGAGGCCTGGGCCGCAGAGCGGGAGACAAAGCCCGGGTTGACCAGCCCGGCCACGTCAACATCTTCCACCGTCAGCCCGGAGGCTGCCCAGACACGCCGTGCGATCTCGAGCCGGCTGATGAGGGGACGGGGGTCGCGCATCACAAAAGCGTTGTCACCCAGGTCGGCCTGGGCCACGCTCTTGAGCCATTCCCGCAGGTCGTCAGAAGCGCTTTCAGGGTAGACGTAAGTCCAGTCGTTATGACCCCACGCGGCGATCTGGGCCGCGGCCGCATCAAAGTCCTCAAGCTGTGCCTTGAGAGTGTCGAACCAGGCATCGTGGAAGGCCTGCACCAGATCGGCTTTGTTGGCAATAGAATGGCGGGACGTGACGATCACGTCAATGATGATACGCAACTGGTTGGAGCTGAGCAGAGGCACACCGCCGCTATTCCTGGCTTCATAGATGTCCGGCTCCCATCCTGAGACGGCATCGGCCTGACCACTATTAAAGAACGCCACCGCTTCGGCCACGCTGTCCTGGGGCAAAAGCGTCACGTCAAAGCGGGGATTTAACCGGGCAATAGAGAGAGCGTAGTACACGAAATACTCACCCACACTGCCCCGCGAGAAGGTGATACGCTTCCCCTTGAGGTCGTTGATGGTGGAGATACCACGCACCCATAATTGATCGGCACCAGCGCTTTCGTCCACTATGGCGGTGACGACGCCAGGACTGCTCAACGCAATGGACTCCAATGTGGCAAGCATACAGTCCCACTGACCGCTCCGGACCAGGGCACCGCGTTGCTCTTCAGAAATCTCGTACGTCTGATCCAGTGAGAATGGGATAATACCCAGGTGAAAGCCGTGGGCAACGTCCTTTCCTGACATCTGCATTTGTTGCAATACGAAATAGCTGCCGAATGAGTCGGCTCCGCAGATGTAAACGGGCAGCCCGTCAGCAGGGTCGTAACCCGGGGCAAAGATCGGGGGCGGCGACTCGAGATGCGTCTCAGGGATGGGCTGCCCCCGGGACGGCGTCCCCTCCGCCGGGGTCGGGCGAGGCCCGATGCTCACCCTGCTGATGACGTTGTAACCCACTGCAATGCAGGCGATCAGCAGCGCCAGGCCGACGATCACGAGAAAAACAAGGCGTGTTCTCTCTATACCTTCCATAGAAGCGCTCCTCTTTAAGTGCCTGTCCGAAGAACGCAACCGACGCCTCCCTATGCATCGGTATAAGCGGCATAGGAATGCCGCCTGTACGGTTTTTCGGATGAGCTCTAAGCCGGATGCAGCTAGCTCAGGCCTTCTATTATAGAACATTACGTTGAAAGTCACAAAAAGTCGCCAATGTAGGGCAACTGCGAGCAGTTGCCCTACAATATTCGCGTCCACTCTCGCGCAAAACAGTGATGGGACCCCATAAGGGTGTCCGTCATATTTTTGCATCCGCTGGCTCGGGCCGATCTCCAGACCACGCCCGACGCCGCGTGACCGGCCACAGTGTAGGGCAACTGCTCGCAGTTGCCCTACAGCCGACGTCGCCACGGCCAGCCATAGCCAGCTCTCGGTCTCTTCTCGCGCAAAAAAGTGACGGACCCCTACAGATACAGGAGAACTTGCGCCAGCATCCAGATAGGGGTATCATAAAAGCCTGTGCCCCCGACGTGCGGTAAGCTTGCGCAGCACGTAATCAGGACGGACAGGGGATCAGATGAGTAAACACCCGGTTTCAGCATTCCAGCAGGCAGGAAACAAGAGGCAGGAAACAAGAGGCAGGAAACAAGAGGCAGGAGATCAGATGAGGAAACAGCCGGTTTCAGCATTCCGGTCTCTAAGTTTCTGGCGGTCGGATATTCACCGATGGGGAGTGGCGTTGATCTTGATCTTTTTTACTGTGCTGGGTGTGCTCTACAGCATTGTCGTACCCCCCTTCGAGGCCTCGGATGAACTGTGGCACTACCCCATGGTCAAATACATCGCCGACCACTGGAGCCTGCCGGTCCAGGTACCGGGCGTCGAAACACCCTGGCGTCAGGAAGGCAGTCAACCTCCGCTTTACTATTTCCTGATGGCCATCGCCACCTCGTGGATTGACACCTCTGACATGGAGACCGTGCGCCACCTCAATCCGCACGTTGACAACGGTGTCGCCACACCTGATGGCAACATCAATCTTGTCGTACACCACCCGGCATATGAAGCGTTCCCCTGGCGGGGCACTATTCTCGCCCTCCACATTATCCGCTTCCTCTCCGTGTTGATGGGAGCCGGTTCAGTGTATCTGACCTGCCGTATCGCTCGTGCGGTCTTTCCTCTTCACCCCGAGCTGGCACTGGGCGCAGCGGCCATACATGCCTTCACCCCTATGTTCATTTTCATCTCCGGCTCGGTGAACAACGACAACCTGGCCATTTTGCTGTGCAACCTGACATTATTGATGATCCTGAAACTGGCCGACTATGATGTGCGGTCGGCCGGGGAGGCAGCGAAGATACGCCTGTCTTCCTATATCTTAACAGGGGTGACGCTGGGGCTGGCAGCGCTGACCAAGCTCGGCTGGCCGGCCCTGGCGGTGCTTACAGCGCTTGTCATCACGGTACGGGCGCTGCGCCACCGCTCGTGGAAGGAATTTTTGGTCGGCGGGGTGGCGACGGCTCTGCCACTTGTGTGCATCGCCGGTTGGTGGTACTGGCGCAATTTCAGGCTGTATGGTGACTGGCTCGGTCTCAACGTCTTCAAGCTGATCCTGGGCACCCGTGAGGTGCCGGCTGACCTGGCGCAACTGTGGCGCGAGCGTTATAGCTTCGCGGCTGGCTACTGGGGCAACTTCGGTGGCCTCAACGTGCCCATGCCCACGCCGGTCTACAGGGTACTGAACTTTGTCACCTCTGTTGCGGCCGTCGGCCTCCTGCCGGCCCTCATAAAACTGCGGACCTCAGCGCGCAGATTCCACTGCGCCATCTGCCTGTTATGGGGATTGGGTGTGTTCCTCCCCTGGGCGCTCTCCTGGGCACGCGACACCTGGTCGTCTCAGGGCCGCCTGGTCTTCTCCGCCATCTCCACCTGGTCACTGCTGCTGGCAGTGGGACTGGGAGGCTGGCTTGACCGACGCCTGAGGCATGGAGTATTGCTCACCTTCGCCGTGTTCCTGCTCGCCCTCGCGCTCGTCGCTCCGTTTGCCTGGATCAGACCGGCTTATTCCCTGCCGGAGCATCTTACGGATGTGACTGTGCCATACCCTCTGGAGGTAGAATTTGGGGAGGTGCTGCGCCTGCGGGGATATGATCTTGAAGCAGCGGCGGTGCAACCCGGCGGACAGATCGCTGTGACCCTCTATTGGGAAGCCATCGCGCCTGCCGGGCGGGACTACACTGTCTTCATCCACCTGCTGGGCGAAGGGGACCTGCTCGTAGCCCAGCGGGACACCTTCCCCGGCCTGGGGCGGTTGTCCACAACCTGGCTTGAGCCAGGCTATACCTGGTCCGACCGTTACGTGTTGCAAATACCACGGACTGCTTACACTCCTGACGTGGCACAGCTCGAAGTCGGCCTGTACGACCGGAACAGTGGAATTCGTTTGCCCACCGATAGCGGGGCCGATAATGTGCGCTTTGGAAGAGTCGAGGTGCTCCCCATTCCGGGCGATTTTCCTCATCCAATCTCCATCAACTTCGGCGACCGGATGGTCCTGGCCGGCTACGAGCTTGGGCAGAGAGTGGTGCGCCCGGCCGAGACTATCGAGCTGGTGCTGTACTGGAAGGCGCTGCGGCCGATGGACACCGATTACAGCGTCTCAGTACAGGTGATAGACAGCGCCTGGCGCAAGGCCGCCCAGCGGGATGGCTGGCCTGTGGATGGCACGGCCCCAACCTCTACCTGGAAGCCCGGCCGGCCCGTGACCGATGTATATACACTGCCGGTCGCCGCGGATGCCCTCCCCGGCGTCTATGAGGTACGGGTGATCGTGTATCAACTAAGGGATGGGCGTATCGTGCATCTGCCCACGGTGCCGGAGGACGGGCGTATGCAGGCCACCAGCGTCCCGCTCACGACGGTGCGGGTACTGCCGGCGGGAAGGTGACGGAATGCGCATTGGCATAGATTACACTGCCGCTGCTCGCCAGCGCGCCGGGATCGGCCGCTACACCCGCGAGCTGGTGAACGCACTCCTGGAGCTGGAAAGTCCATATCGCTACGTCATCTTCGCTGCCGTCGGCGGCCTGGACCCGACCCGCCGTGAGGCAAACCTCGCTCCTTTGCAGGGCCATCCAGAGATACGCACACTCCCCCTCTCCGATGACTGGCTCGCCCGGCTCTGGCACAGGCTGCGTCTTCCCGTTCCCGTGGAGGTGATTATCGGCCCGCTCGATCTTTTTTACTCGCCGGATTTCGTCCTCCCTCCGACCAGAAGCACCACGCGTACTCTGCTCACCGTCCACGACCTCTCTTTCCTCCGCTACCCCGAGGCGTTCGTCCCCGCACTGTGCCGCTACCTGGAGCAGGTGGTGCCGCGTTCGGTGGCCCGGGCGGACCTGGTGCTGGCCGATTCTGCTCACACCCGCGCTGACCTTGTGACCCTCCTGGGGACACCGGCCCACAAGGTGCGCGTACTATACAGCGGCGTGGATGCGCGTTTCTGCCCGCAGTCTGAGGAAGGGGAACGGCAACGACTGCAGACATGCTATGGTGTCGGCGAGCAACCTTATATCCTTACCGTGGGCACCATACAGCCACGTAAAAACTACCCTCGCCTTATTCAGGCTTTCGGCAGGCTTGATGTTGAGGCGCAACTGGTCATCGCCGGTGCGCCGGGCTGGCTCTATCAGGACACCCTTACAGAGGCAGAAAAACACGGTGACCGGGTGCGCATACTGGGTTTTGTGAACGATGAGGACCTGCCGGCGCTGTACCGTAATGCCGCACTCTTTGTCTTCCCCTCCCTCTACGAGGGGTTCGGGCTGCCCGTGCTTGAAGCGATGGCCTGCGCTGTGCCTGTGGTCTGTTCGAACGCTTCCTCGCTCCCAGAGGTGGCCGGTCATGCAGCACTGATGGTGGATCCGCTCAACACCGACGCCCTGGCTCAGGCCATGGCCCTGGCATTGACGGACACCGACCTGCGCCGGGAAATGATCGCACGGGGACTGACCCAGGCGGCACAGTTCACCTGGAAGCGCGCGGCCATCCAACTGCGAGAGACCTTCGATTTGCTTTTAACTCCATAGGGGCTATAATGGGACGTTAAGAGCAATACGGTTTAGATAAGCAGTTGGAGTGCCAGCCCTTAACTGAACCGTATTGACGTTCAGAGCCTATCCTAAAAACCGTACAAGCGGCATCCCTATGCCGCTTATACCGACGCATAGGGATGCATCAGTTACGTTTTTCGGACAGGCACTAAGAACCTATCCGAAAAACCGTACAAGCGGCATCCCTATGCCGCTTGTACCGACGCATAGGGATGCATCAGTTACGTTTTTCGGACAGGCACTAAGTGCGTGGGGTGTCTGCACCCTGTGGTGAAAGTTGTATAGCGTCGTATCGAAAAGGAGGCCCTGATGAATACCGGACGCCACTTTATAATCTCACTGGCCATTCTGGCAGGATTAACACTCACCTCTGCACTCCTGATCCTCCTCAGTAACAACCCCCTGGCGGCCCGCGCCGCCCCAAGTACATATTACGTGCGCCAGGGGGGCACCGGATCATTATGTACCGCCGATAACCCCTGCGGCCTGATTGCGGAAGCGCTGAAACTGGCCACTTCCAGCGGAGATCAGGTATGGGTTGCTGAAGGCACCTATCACGAAAACCTGCTCGTACCCTACGGTATCACGCTGCTCGGAGGATGGCATCTCTCCTTTACCATCCGCTCACCGATCTCCTACCCGACCATCGTTGACGGAGGGGGGAATCACATTGTGGAAGTGACGGTTGGAGAAGGGGCTGCGCTGCTCGATGGCTTCATCTTCCAGAACGGCCGTGATGGTCTCCACATCTACGCTGGCACAGTCACCGTGACGAACAACGTCGTACGCAACGTCACCAGGCAGGGGATCGAGATCGAAAATGGTAATATCTTGCTGGAGGACAATCTGATCACAGCGATTGATCGGGAGGGGATCGAAATAGATGGAGGTGTGGTGACTGTGCGCGCCAATCAGGTCTACACGACCGGCCGGCATGCCATCCTGGTAGAAGGCGGCACGACCGTGATCGAGCACAATGTTATCCGTACCGTCCTGCCAGACCCCCAGGCCGATTACCACGGCATTGACATCCTCACCGGTACTCATGTGATCAGCGGGAATCAGGTCAGCAACATAGACGACCGGGGCATTTACGTTCAGGGAGGACATTCTCGCATCCTGGGCAATCTTGTCCGCGACACCGGTGGCGACGGCATCCGCACCGGAGTGGCGAGCAGCTACGTTGAAATAAGCGGTAACATCATTCGCAACCCGGGCAACGATGGGATTGACGCGCGCGGCGTGTACGTAATCGTGGCCGGCAATTCGGTTGCGGATGCCGCTGATCGTGGGATAAACGGCGAGAACGGCGTGCTGATCATCGCTGGCAACATGGTGTGCAACGCACGCGGAGACGGCCTGCGCACGGCCAGCTCAGCCACCCGGGTCGAGATAAGCGGTAACGCCGTTTACACTGCCGGCAACGATGGAATGGATGTGCGTGGCAATTTTATCACCATCTCACGCAACCAGGTACGCGGCAGCGCTGATAACGGAATCCGCGCCGAAGGAAATAAGACGGTTGAGGTTCAGGCCAACCTGATATTCGGGAATGGTGCAGGGCTGGCCGTACGGGAAAGTCCACTCTTTACAGTTACCAACAACTTTATCGGTGAAAGTATCACTTCCAGCATCGAATTGAGCGGTACGGGCAGCGGCTATGTTTACCATAACACGCTCGTCGGCGGTATGGATGTGGCCCGGGGAGTTGGGGTGTACATCCTCAGCCCGCTTACGCTCACCCTCTACAACAACATCGTGGTAAGCCACGAGATCGGCCTGATAGCCTCCCGGGGGGTGCACCTGGATGCCGGTCATACACTGCTATTGGGGAACGAGGATAACGCATCCTTTGGCGATGCTCCGATCATCGCCCCTCCGCGCTTTGTGAACCAGGATGGGGAAGACTATCACCTGTTGTCCGGCTCACCGGCCATTGATGCCGGCGCAGAGGTCGGCGTAAGGGATGATATTGACGGCCATCCCAGGCCTCTCGGCGCTGCCCCGGACATCGGCGCGGACGAGTTTGCGGCTGCGCTGCGCCTGACCAAGCGTGCCGTCCCCGCGTGGGCACAAACGGGGCTGCCCCTTAACTACACCATCTTCGTCACCAATACCGGCATCGTGACGCTCACCGTGACAGTCACAGACGTGCTGCCGGCAGGGGTAAGCCCATCAGGGTTGCGTGTGTGGGCGGCGACCATTCCTGCGCCCGGCGGCGTCTGGTCGGCCACGGTTACCGTCACCGTAAATGCCGACCATACCGGCCCGCTCGTCAACGTGGTGCAGGCGACAAGCGCGGAGGGGGCCACGGGCACCTACACCCATACGATGGCTCCTGCCCTCTCGGTGGGCAAGCTGGCCACTCCTCAGGTGGTGCGGCCGGAGGCAGCGTTGACTTACACGATCATGGTCACGAACACCGGCGACTTCGTGCTGCACACCATCATCACCGACGAACTCCCGCCTGGAGTCAGCCCATCGGGGTTGCGCACGTGGACGGCGACCATTCCTGCGCCCGGTGGCGTCTGGTCGGCCACATTTACCGTCACCGTAAACGCCGACCACACCGGCCCACTAGTCAACGTGGTGCGGGCGACAGGCGCGGAGGGAGCCACCGGCATCTTCACCCATACGATGGCACCTGCCCTCTCGGTCGCCAAGCTGGCCATTCCCCAGATAGTACGGCCGGGCGGACGGATCGAGTACACGATTTTGGTTACCAACACCGGCAATTTTGACCTGTATGCCACCATCACCGATACGCTGCCCCTGAATATCGCCTCCTGGCAGTTTTCCAGTGGCACAGGACTTACCCCTGGCGGACAGATCACCTGGACTGCGTTCATCACCGCGCCGGGCGGGGTTTGGAGGGAGACGGTCGTTGTCACGCCCGAAGCCAGGTATACAGGTCCGTTGACCAATGTGGTTGAAGTGACAGCTCGGGAGGGGGCCTGGGGCAGACACGTCTCCGTTGCGTGGGCCATGCACTCCGTCTACCTGCCTCTTGTAATGCGTCAGTTGGAGGCCGGTCTGTAGGACCGCGTGGCCTTGCGCTGCTTCTGATGCTGCGCGCCAGGTGTCACTCACAGGCGTGGCCAAAGGTTCCCTATGGGTACACTTTACCTTGTTGGCACCCCTATCGGCAATCTGGAGGACATTTCGCTGCGTGCCCTGCGCGTGCTCAGGGAGGTCTCGTTGATCGCGGCCGAGGACACCAGGCGCGCGCGCATACTTACCACCCACTACGGGATATCTGCTCCCGTCACCAGCTACTTCGAGGGTAACAAGCTGGTCAAGCTTGAAGCTATACTTGGTGCGCTGGAAGAAGGTGATGTAGCGGTTATCTCCGAGGCCGGCATGCCTGGGCTATCCGACCCGGGCTATGAACTCGTTCGTGCTGCTATCGAACGTGGCTATTCTGTAACATGCGTCCCTGGTCCGTCTGCCCCTATCACGGCCCTGGTACTCTCCGGCCTGCCAACGGATAGCTTTGTCTACCTGGGGTTTTTACCGAGACGTCGGCAAGAGCGGTGTGCTCTGCTGACTGAGGTGGCACGCGAGCGACGCACTCTGATCGCCTTCGAGGCGCCCCACCGCCTGTGCGCCAGCCTGGCCGACATCGAGGATACGCTTGGCGACCGGCCGCTGGTGGTATGTCGGGAGCTGACCAAGCTGCATGAGGAAGTGTGGCGTGGCACCGTCTCCGAAGCTCGCACGTACTTCGGAATGTCCCGGCCGCGTGGGGAGATTACCCTTGTGATCGGTGGTGCTCCGCAAACGGGCGAAAGGTGGGATCAGGCGCAGGTACAGGCTATGATGAACGAGCTGCTGGCCCAGGGAATGTCACGTACCGCAGCGGCACGGCGCGTGGCGGCGCTCTCCGGCTGGAGTCGGGCGGAGGTCTACTCGCTCGGCCTCAAGTCCTCGTAAGCTTACTCTTCACCGACGATGACCGATGAATCCTTCCCCATCCTGTCCCCCGAGGAGGAGGCCATGTTGGCGGGCGAGTCCGGCCCGGGTGTGCAGCGGGCGATGGAGATCATCGTGGCACTGGGACGCATCTACGGCGCCCGCTGTCTGCTACCGGTGACCTCTGTCCAGGTGGCCGGAGTGAGTTACCGCAACCTCGGCCAGGCCGGGCTGGAGTTCCTCTCCGAATGGGCAGCGCAGGGTGCGCAAGTCCGTGTCCCGACAACGTTGAACCCGGCAGGAATGGATTTGCAGGCCTGGCGCGAGCTGGGATTCGCCGGGGACTTCGCCCACAAACAGTTGGCGGTCATAGAGGCCTTCCGCAGATTGGGTGCGCGGATCACCTGTACCTGTACTCCATACCTGGCAGGGAATGTCCCCGGCGTGGGTGAGCACATAGCGTGGGCGGAATCCTCAGCAGTAGCCTACGCCAACGCAGTGCTGGGAGCGCGCACCAACCGGGAGGGTGGGCCTGGCGCACTGGCTGCTGCCATCACGGGACGAACTCCCGCTTATGGTCTCCACCTGGATGAGAACCGGCGCGCCACATTGCGTGTGTTTGTGCGCTGTCCCGTGCGTACCATCTCCGATTTCGGTGCCCTGGGGTATCTGGTGGGCAGGCGGGCATGCAACGGCGTGCCATGCTTTTTCGGTCTGGAGGGCACATCATATACCATGCTGAAGTCGCTGGGCGCAGCCATGGCAGCCAGCGGCGCAGTGGCTTTATACCATGTCATCGGGGTCACCCCGGAGTGTGAGCGGCCTGATCTGATACCACCTGGCTGCGATCACTTTGTTGTGGATGACCTCAGGCCTGCTTACGCCGCGCTCAATTCGGAGGCGCGTGAGGTTGATCTGGTCTGGTTTGGCTGCCCCCATGCCGATGTAGAGGAAATCAGGGAAGTGGTGCGGTTACTGGACGGCCGACATGTGCGGAGTGCGCTGTGGATTACCGTGGCACGTGGGGTGCAGGAACTGGCTGCAGCAGAAGGATTGACGGATGCCCTGGCATCCGTGGGAGGGCGTATCGTGGCCGATATGTGTGTTGCCATCGCGCCGGCGAGGGAACTGGGCTTTCGCACTCTGGCCACTCCCTCGGCCAAGGGAGCGGTTTACGCCTCATCACATGCCGGCCTGCAGGTACGCTACGGCACCCCGGAACAATGTGTTGAGGCGGCAGTGACAGGTCGCTGGCCAGGATAGCTCTCGGATTGAGCGGCCCGGTCGGGAACTGGACACAACCGAACCCCGCGCGGCCAGGGCCGGCCTCCAAAGCGCGCCCGACGCCGCCACGACCGGCCGCAGTGTCAGGACAACTGCGAGCAGTTGTCCTACAATCGGCCAGTCTCCAGGCTGCGCCAACAGCCCGGGTGCCCGTCATATTTTTGCATCCGCTGGCTCGGGCCGGTCTTCAGACCACGCCCGACGCCGCACGACCGGCCACAATGCAGGGCAACTGCGAGCAGTTGCCCTACAACTGACGTCGCCACGGCCAGCCATAGCCTGCTCTCGCTCTCTTCTCGCGCAAAAAAGTGACGGACACCCCAACAGCCCGAGGCAGTTGCCAATTTGCCCCATATTTGGTACACTACCGTAGACAAGCCCGCGAATCTGATCGAAAAGAACCACTATGTCTGATACCTCATCAATCCGAACCTTATTGTCCACAGGCCTGTTACTGGTCTGCCTGACGGTCCTGTCAGGCCAGTTGCTTCTGGAGGCCCATGCCGTCCCACCATCGAGCACTCCAACAAACTCGACGGTGCTCCTCAATATGCGCAGCGGCCCCTTTGACCCCCTGGCCGGTGAGCCGCCCATACCCGCTGATATGCGCCGCGCCCTGGCTGCCAATAAGCCCGGCCTCCGTCTGATCCAGTTCCCCGGCCCCATCCGGGACGAATGGTACGCTGCAATAGAGAAGGCCGGCCTGGAAGTGGTCACCTACATCCCCGATTACGCCTACCTGGTCTGGGGGGACGAGGTGGCAGTGGGGCGGCTGGCCGACGCCGTACCCCTCCGCTGGGCCGGCCTCTACCACCCTTACTATGCCCTCCATCCCGCACTGGCCAACCCGGAGGAACTCCCCGACGAAGTGGATGTCATCGTCCAGGTTTACAACCACACCGGGGCCGAGATGACCGTCCAGGCCATCCTGGACCGCGCCCGGATGGTCCTCCGTCCTCCCTACCCGGTCCTGGTCTACACCAACCTGGGGGTGCGAGTCGCTGCTGCTGACCTGCTCTGGCTGGCCTCCCTCCCAGATGTGGTCAATGTGGAACCCCACCCCCGCTACCGGTTGCTGGATGAGGTCCAGTGCCAGATTATAGCCGGGAACCTCAACGCTGCCGGCACCCAGCCCTCCGGCCCCGGCTATCTGGCCTGGCTGCAATCCCGGGGCTTCTCCACCAACTCCACCGATTACCCCATCGTGGACGTGACCGACGACGGCATAGACGACGGCGACGCCACTCCCACCCATCCCGACTTCTACGTCCTGGGCAGCACCTCCAACCCCGACCGGCTGGTTTACAACTACAACTGGACCTCCGACCCCCTGGCCGACGGCGGGGGCGGGCACGGGAACATCAACGCCTCCATCGTGGCCGGCTATAACGACCGCACCGGCTTCCCCTATGAGGACAGCAACGGCTACAACTACGGCCTGGGGGTAAGCCCTTACGGTCGGGTGGCCGGTTCAAAAGTGTTTAACAACGCCGGCGATTGGGATGCGCCTGCTGCCACCCAACTGATCAACAACTCCTACCTGCTGGGTGCGCGCATCAGTTCCAACTCATGGGGATGTGGTTATCCTGAGACGGAATGCTGGGGCGCATACGACGCATGGGCCCAGAATTACGATGCGCGGGTGCGGGACGCCCGGCCGGGTGTCACCGGCAACCAGGAAATGGTCATCGTCTTTGCCGCCGGAAATGACGGTACACGCAGTCCCGGCAACAACGTCGGCACGCCCGGCACGGCCAAGAACGTCATCACCGTGGGGGCGGCGGAGAACTACCGGCCCGGCTGGACCGACGGCTGCGGGGTAGGGTCCTCCGGCGCCGATAATGCCCAGGACATCATCTCGTTTTCCAGCCGTGGCCCCACCGACGATGGCCGGGTCAAGCCGGACCTTGTCGCCCCGGGCACCCACATCCAGGGTGCGGCCTCCCAATCGCCCAACTACAACGGCGAGGGCGTCTGCGACAAGTACAGGCCCTCCGGCCAGACCCTCTACGCTGCCTCCTCCGGCACCAGCCACTCCACCCCCGCCGTGGCCGGTGCCGCCTCCCTGGTTTACTACTGGTACCAGACCCGCTACGGCAGCGGCCAGCCCCCCAGCCCGGCTATGGTCAAGGCCTTCCTGATCAACACCGCCCGTTACCTGACCGGCGTGGGTGCTGGAGGAAACCTTCCCTCCAACTCTCAGGGCTTTGGCGAGGTCCATCTGGGCCTGGCTTTTGACAGCACCCCTCGCATGCTGGTGGACCAGACGCACATCTTCGGCAGCACCGGCCAGACCTACCAGGTTTCGGGCGTCATAGCGGACCCCGGCAGGCCCTTCCGGGTCACCCTGGCCTGGACCGACGCCCCCGGTCCCACCGTTGGCAACGCCTACGTCAACAACCTGGACCTGACGGTCACCGTGGGCGGGCAGACTTACAGGGGCAACGTCTTCTCCGGCGGCACGTCCACCCCAGGCGGCAGCGCCGACCCGCGCAACAACGTGGAGAGCGTCTTCCTGCCCGCAGGAACCAGCGGCGGGTTCACCGTCGTCGTCACGGCCGCCAACATCGCCGGCGACGGTGTGCCCGGCAACGGCGACTCCACCGACCAGGACTTCGCCCTGGTCGTCTACAACGCCACCACAGCACTGACGGGTATCCTGAGAGGCACGGTCTCTGAGGCCGGCAGCGGCTCCCACATCGTGGGCGCCCGCGTGGAGGCGAGGGCCGATGTGACCCGGACGGGCGCCACCACCAGCGGCGCGGGCGGGGTCTACTCCATGACCCTCCCCGCCGCCACCTATGTGGTGACGGCCTCCGCTTTCGGGTACCTGCCGTCCACCGCCAGCGGCGTTGTGGTCACGGCAGGTATGACGACGACCCGAAACTTCTCCCTGACGCCGGCCCCGCGCCGGGTCGTCTCCGGCACCGTCTCAGATGCTGTAACCGGGTGGCCATTGTATGCCAGCCTGACCATCACCAGCGATACAGGATATAACTCACGCGTCTGGAGCAACCCTGTCACCGGCTTCTATAACGCCACTCTGCCCGGTGAAACCCGGCTTTACTTCCGCGTGGATGCCTGGGTAAGGGGGTACAACCCGGCCACCCGCGTTGTCGGCCCCCTCACGGCGGACCGGACGGAGAACTTCACCCTGAGCGTGGACGGCGCGGCCTGTAATGCGCCAGGGTACTACGGTGGCGTGGGCTTCGCGGAAAACTTTGATTCGGCCACGCCGCCGAACCTGCCGGCCAACTGGGCCAAAGTGGACGTGAGCGGGACGGCGGGGGATTGGGCCACCAGCGCGGGGACCGTGCATCCTTCGGGGAAAGCCTCCCACAGTCCGCCCAACCTGGCGTACTTTAATTCATTCAGCGCCGATTCCGGCAGCCAGACCCGCCTCTACCGCACGGTGGGGACGGATATGAGGGGACTGACCCCAAACCTCAAATTCTGGATGTATCACGACACCGAATATAGCGCTCTCAATGATCGCATACAGGTTCAGGTCTCCACCAACGGCGGGGCGACCTGGACCAGCGTCGGTCCGGCCATCTACCGCTATGACGGCTCTGTGGGCTGGAAGGAGCACACCGTGAACCTGAGCGCCTACAGCAGCCAGCCCGACCTGCGTGTGGGGTTCCTGGGCATCAGCGCCTGGGGTAACGACATCCACATTGACGACGTGGTGCTGGGGGGCGGATGCCTGCCCCGGCCCGGGGGGCTGGTTGTCGGCAACGTCTACGATGATGCCGGTACCCCCCGCGCCGGCGCCACGGTCGCCAACGACGGCGGCTTCTCCACCGTCACCGCGTTCACCGAAGACCCGGCCGTGGACGACGCCTTCTACACCCTCTTCTCCCCGGCCGGCCCGCGCGTTTTCACCGCCACGCTGAGCGGGTACGGGGCGGCAGTCACGACGACGAACGTCGTCCTGAGCGGCACTGTCCGCCAGGACTTCCATCTGGCGGCTCCCCGCCTGGCCTACGCGCCGTCATCCATTACGGCTGTCCTCACCCGGGGGTTAAGCACCACCCTCCCGCTGACGCTGACCAACACCGGCAGACTCACCCTCACCTTTGAACTGGAGGAATGGGCGGGGACGACGCTGCTGGACGAGGGGTTTGAGAGCGGCCAGGTGCCGCCCTCCGGCTGGAGCGAGGTGGTCCACAACACCAACGCCAACTGGAAAGTGCTCACCGCAGGCGCGCGCTCGGGGGCGTATGCGGCGACCGTGGAGCCCTCCAGCCAGAAACAGGACGAGTGGCTGCTCACGCCGGAACTGAACCTGATCACCGCCACCCTCTCCTTCTGGTCCTTTGGCGACCCCGGCCGTTGCCGGGATACCTACAATAACTGTGACCTTTTTGTTTATCTGGTGGTGGGGGACGTGGGCGGCATTGACGACATCTACATTGGGAGAGCCGACGATGCCTGGCCCTCCAACCGGACCTGGGCGCAGAGCACCTTTGACCTGACCTCCAGACTGCCCGGAGTCCCCGTGCGCATCGGCTTCCAGTACTACGGTCAGAACGGCGCCCCGGTGGGGCTGGACGACGTACGGCTGGAGGGGGTGGGGAGCGTGGACCTCCCCTGGCTTTCCGCCAGCCCGACCTCGGGCGCCGTGCCGCCGGGGGCCGGCCGGGTGGTCGGTGTGACATTCGATGCCGGTGATACGCTGCTGACACCCGGCCAGCACACCGCCATGCTCCATATACACACCAACGACCCGCTGCGGCCAGACTCAAACCTGCCGGTAGTGATGATAGTCCCATTGGACCTGCCTGAGAGGCTCTATCTGCCTCTGGTGATGAGGGAGTGACAGTCACTTTGGATATATACCCGACTGAGCCGGATGAGAAGCCCATTGATGTGCCGGACATCACGCCTGTCTTTGCTCCCGGAGGCCTCATTGCCAGGCTTCTGGGCGAGCGGTATCGCTACCGCCAGGGACAGGTGGAGATGGCCCAACTGGTGCGCCAGGCGCTGGTCGAAGGCCGCCCGGCCGTGATTGAGGCCGGCACCGGCTGTGGCAAATCTTTCGCTTACCTTGTGCCGCTCATCTGGTCCGGCGCCAGGGCCATTGTCAGCACGGCCAACAAGACCCTTCAGACTCAGCTATGGGAGAAGGACATTCCCGCGCTGAGGCGGATTGCGCCGCGCCCCTTCACTGCGGCACTGCTCAAGGGCCGCTCGAACTACATCTGCCTTTACAGGCTTGGGGAAGCGCGTAAACAGCTGGCCCTCCCCGGACTGCAAAGCGGCATTGCCGGGCTGCTGGAGAGACTTCAGGAGGGTGTCTCCGGCGACGTGGAGGAAATGCGTCTCTTCGGTCCCCTGCGCGAGGCGGTCACTGTGGCGCAGCATGAGTGCCTGGGACAGGAGTGCCCATACGTGGCCCGTTGCTACTATGAGCAGGCCAGGGCGCTGGCGGAGAAGGCCGACATCGTGGTCGTCAATCACGCTCTGCTGGCCTACAGCCTGATACGTCCACTGCTTATGCCGAGGCCGGTGATCGTCGTAGATGAGGCACATGAGCTGGAGCGGTACGTCATCGGGGCATTGCGCCTGGAACTCGAACATACTACCGTCTTCAAGTTTATCAACGACACCGTGGTGATGCGCAACGTCCAGGAGAAGCTGCGCCAGGAGACGGTACAGATCAACCATACACTGTTTGACAGGTTGTCCAGCAGACCACCGGGCAGCGAGCGAAGATGGGCCGTCCCCGGCAAACTGGAGGAGGGGATGGCATTGGCGCGCAATCTTGCCACGATCCACAAACAACTGATACGCTCATATCAGCCGGTGGCAGGCAACGAAGAGGAAAACATAGAAAGCCTGCGTCATCAAGTCACCATAGAGTGGGCCAGGAACTTGGCCGAGCAGGCCCTGGCGCTCGCCAATGAAGCACCACCTGAATGGGTGCGCTACTGCGAGGAACAACCCGGGAGAGCAGGGCCAGATGCAGTGCTCCTGTGTCTGGAACCGCTCCACATCGGCGAGTTTCTGCGCGAAAACCTGTTCACACAGGTCAGGCGGGTGATCTGCACCGGCGCCACGCTCGCTGTGGGCAACAGCTTCGACTACTTCCGTCGCCGGGTAGGGGTGCCAGAAGAATGCACCATAGAACGGGTCATCGCCAGCCCCTTCGATTATCCCAACCAGGCCCTGCTGTACGTTCCACATGGGCTGGAGCCGCGCTACGACGAGGGGGAGGATGAATACCTGCTGAAACTGGGGCGGGAAATATGGCGGCTCGTTCAGGCCAGCCGGGGCAGGGCCTTCGTACTATGCACCAGTACCAGGCGTATGAGGCAGTTGTACGAGCTGGTCAGCCCTCACCTGGAATACAATTGCTATTGCCAGGGGGAGGATTTTTCCCGCGCTGAGTTGCTCGACCTGTTCCGCAACGACCCGGACGGAGCTGTCCTTTTTGCCACCCGTAGCTTCTGGGAAGGGGTGGACATACCGGGCGAGGCACTGTCACTGGTGATCATTGATAAGCTCCCCTTCGCTCCTCATCAGGACCCGGTCAATCAGCGGCGCCAGCAGCTCATCCTGGAAAGCGGCGGCGACCCTTTTAATGAGTTTTCGTTGCCGGAGGCGATCCTTACGCTTAAGCAAGGGGTCGGACGACTCATCCGCTCTGAAACGGACCGTGGCGTGATGGCGATCCTTGACTCGCGTCTCAACACCAAAAGCTATGGGCGGAAAATAATCAGCAGCCTGCCCCCCGCACGGCGTACCTGGCGGATCGCCGAAGTGCAACAGTTCTTCGCTCCACCGGACGCAGAGGACACAACATGTGAGGAGTGACGGGCTCACACAACGCACAAACACAGGCTGCATAGGGAGACCCCACTATGACTACCGCCGACAACGACTTTGAGCAAGAAATCGCCCGGCATTACCGCTTTAATGCCATCGTCAATATTCTGGATGGCACCTTTTTCTGGTTCGGGGCGAGTTTCATTGCCGCACGCACCATCCTGCCGCTCTACGTAAGCCATTTTACAGACAGCAAACTGGCGCTGGGGTTGCTTTCGGTGATCACCTCCACCGGCTGGCTCCTGCCGCAGTTGTTTACCGCCAACCTGGTGCAGCGGCTGCCGCGCAAAAAAGTGATGGTGGTTAACGTGGGGTTGTTCACCGAACGGCTGCCGGTGCTGTTGATGGTGCCGGCAGCTCTGCTATCTGTGCGTTTCCCGATGCCGGCGCTGGTCATGTTTTTCGTGCTCTTTGCCTGGCATACGGTCGGGGCAGGCGCGGTGGCTGTGAGCTGGCAGGATATGCTGGCCAAGATCATACCCCTCGAGCGGCGCGGCAGGTTCTTCGGCATCACCAACTTCGGCGGCACGGCCACAGGCATCCTGGGTGCGGCTGCGGCAGCCTGGCTGCTCAACCGCTATGATTTCCCCTACGGCTACGTTCTCTGCTTTGCATCCGCTGCTGTGCTCATATTTATTTCCTGGTTCTTTCTTGCACTCACCCGCGAGCCGGCACAGCCTCCCCAGGGAGAGCCTGTCTCGCAAAAGGAGTTCTGGCTCCGATTGCCGGCGCTGTTGCGCTCCGATCGGAACTTCAGCCGTTACCTGTTCAGCCAGAGCGTCACGACGATGGGAGGGATGAGCCTGGGATTTCTGGCCGTTTACGCCGTCCAGCGCTGGCAACTTCCCGACAGTCAGGCCGGGAGCTTCACGGCCAGCATGCTCATCGGCCAGGCGCTGAGCAACCTGGTGTTCGGCGTGCTTGCCGATCGTAAGGGCCACAAATTTGTGCTCGAGCTGGGCACACTGCTCGGTGCCCTGTCCGTGGGCCTGGCAAGCCTGGCCCCTGTCCCGGCCTGGTTTCACCTTGTGTTCGCGCTTGTCGGAGCCACCACAGCCGCTTTCTACATGTCTGGCATGATGATCGTCTTCGAGCTGAGCGCCCCGGACGTGCGCCCCACTTACATTGGACTGAGCAATACCCTCGTCGGCACCATCTCGGCCGCTGCCCCGATGGTCGGCGGATGGCTTGCCGAGTTAAGTGGATACCGGGCCGTTTTCGTCGTCTCCTGTGTTATCGAGCTGACCGGACTGATGCTGTTACACCATCTGGTGCAGGAGCCTCGCAGGAGGTACGCAAAGTATGAGCCACAGACCAAGTCCCTTTCCCAGGCCTGACCTGACGATAGCGATTTACCTGGCCTGCTCTCTGCTGCTCGCAGGCTGCACTGTCGGGGCAACTCCCGTCGCGCCGGCGCCTGCTCCGCGTATCCTGGAGCTGAGACAGGAGCAGACAGAGGTGCCTCTTTACGGGAAGTTCGAGATCGCCCTGACCATTGAAGGGGGTGCTTCGGATGCGTCCCCTTCCTACGACAATCCTTACGACGCCCGTCAGGTTGAGCTTACGGCGACCTTCAGCGACCCGGAAGGGCGGGAGTGGGTGGTGCCGGGATTTTGGGATGGGGAGGAGGCCTGGCGCGTGCGTTTCACCCCCTCGGCTGAGGGTGAATGGAGTTACCGGGTGGTCGTGCGCGACCGGTACGGCGAAAGCCAGCCCCGTACAGGGCGGTTTTCCTGTAAGGGGCGCATCGGAAGCGCCCCTACTGAGCATCACGGCTGGTTGCAGGTGGGCAACCGGGTGAATGCATCCTACAGCCCCCGCTACCTGGTTCACTACGACGGCTCGCACTTCTACGGCATCGGGCACTGCAACGCCTTCGACCTGATGTCCTACGGCTGGGACGAGAAGAGAGGCTTCACGCTGTTCAGTACCATGGCCTCTCACGGTGAGAACATGCTCGTCTACTGGCCGATTTACTCCAATCCCTTCTTCGCCTCCCGCTACGATCAGTACTCGGTGCCGGATATGAAGGTGATTGACCTGGTTGTGGAGGATGCGGCCCGAAAAGGCATCTACCTGGTCTTCACCATCTGGAACCACGACCTGCTGCGTGATGAAACCCATCCCTGGTCCAGGACCAACATGGGCGATTGGGCAACGCACAACGGCTTCCGCGAGCTGGTTGACCTGCGCTCCTTCTTTACCGACGACGAGGCCTGGGCCTGGCAGGAGAATTTATATCGCTACATCATCGCCCGCTGGGGGTACAGCCCCGCAATCGGCCTGTGGCAGACCATCTCCGAGATAGAAGGCACCAATGCTGGCATCCATGCCGATAGCTGGCATGAGCGTGTGAATGGCTATTTCGCCGCCCATGACCCGTACCGTCACCCCACAACCGCCAGCAAGGCCGGCGATGCCTGGTGGCCGGCGGGATACGCGGTGATGGACGTGGTCCAGATGCACTCCTATAACTCGCAGAACGATGCTGCAGGCACAGGGCCGCTCATCGGCAGATGGACCCGGAGGATGTGGGAGGCCCAGGCGAAGCCAAACTTTATCGGCGAGTTCGGCACCACCAATCAACGACTCCATCCAGAGCTTTTGCACAACGGCATCTGGGCCGCGCTCTCTGCCGGTGCTGCTGCAACGCCGATGGAGTGGAATGATCAGGGCTCCTGGGGGCGGATGACCGACGAGATGTACAGGCATATGTCTTACCTGGCAACCTTTGTCTCGGATTTGCCTCTGGCATACCTGAATCCTGCTCCGCTGAACCTGGACATCAGCAAGGATAGCAGTTTTGATGGCTGGGGATTGGTCAGCGCCGACAGGAAGCTGGCCATATTCTGGGTGCAGCTCATGGAGCCTGCTACAGAGAATGTGCAGGTTACGATAACAGAACTGGCCCCAGGCGAGTATCTTGTCCGTCCCTTTGACACCTGGGAGGGCGTCTATCTGTCAACATACCGCGCCAGCGCCGACCGGACCGGACGGATGACGCTGACACTCCCTCATTTCGACAAAGACATCGCTGTAAGGTTGGAGATGATGGAACAATGACCGAACTTCTTCTCGCCCGCCACGGACAAAGCTATGCCAACATCGCCGGCCGCTGGGACGGCTGGAGCGACGACGAGCTCACGCCTCTGGGACAGACGCAATCAGAGGCGCTGGCCAGACGGCTGGTCAGGGAGCACGGGGGCAGGATTGCGGCGCTCTACACCAGCCCACTTAACCGGGCCCTGCAGACAGCGCGGATCATCGGTACGGCGCTTGGTTTGTGCCCGATCGTCGTGGAGAACCTGAAGGAAATCAACTTCGGAGAACTGAGTGGCATCACATTGGAGCGGATGGCGCGCGAGTACCCGGCCCTGTTTGCCCGCTGGAAGGATAAAAGCGATATGGAGTTTCAGTGGCCAGGTGGGGAGAAAAGGAACGACTTTTTTCGGCGGGTCGTCCGTGCATGCGATGCCATCATCCTGAAACACCCTGATGAAATGGTGCTCATCGTGGCTCACGGGGGAACACTGCGAGCCTGCCTGGCTTACCTGCTGCCCGACCAGTTTGCTCAATGGTGGGGGTACAATATCGGCAACTGCGGGCTGACTCACGTCAGTATAGCAGAGGGACAGGCTCGCTTAATCGCCCTCAACGACGACACACACCTGTCCAGCGGAGGATAGGATCAATGGCCAGGAAGCGCTTCCGTTTGCTGATCTACGAGCGGATGTGGAGACGGTGGGCTGCCCCCTGTATGCTTATCATACCGGCCTCGCTCGCGTTATGGTGGAGCATGCCGCGTGTGACAGACAATGAGTGGTATCGTTCAATAGCCATCCTGCCCGCCGTGATCGCACTGGTTATTCTGGTATTTACTTATCTGGCCCGCCGGCGTGCATGGGTAGAGTGCAGGTCGGATCATCTGCGCGTGCAGACCCCCCTATACCCGCTGGCCATCTCCTACGGGAGGCTGAAGGAAGTGCTCCCCACTTCCTTCAGCGATGTGTTCAATCCGGCTAAAGAGAAAGGCGCCCGCCGGAGGTGGCTCAACCCTTATTGGGGCCACACTGTGCTGGTGGCCAGACTCTCACGGTATCCGGTCAGCGAAAAATGGCTCCGCCTGTGGCTCAGCCCTTACCTGTTGTACCCGCAGGGGCCGGGCCTGGTCTTCCTGGTTGAGGACTGGATGGGCCTGTCGCGGCAGATCGAGGACGCCCGTGCCGCCTGGGCAGTCCGCCGTGCCAGAAAACAGCAGGGACAGGCACAGACCGGGAGGTTCCGATGATCACGCATACCTATTCTATTGTCGCGCGCGATCCTGAGAGCGGCGAGCTTGGAGTTGCCGTACAATCCCATTGGTTCTCGGTCGGCAGGCTGGTAGCCTGGGCCGAGGCCGGCACGGGCGCCGTAGCCACCCAGGCACTGGTAGACGTGAGCTATGGACCGCTGGGACTGGCCCTGATGCGGGCCGGTAAGCCCGCGCCGCTTGCGCTGGCGGCGCTCCTGGCTGCCGACCGGGAGCGCGAGCTGCGCCAGGTGGCCATGGTTGACGCCTGGGGACAGGTTGCGGTCCACACCGGCAACCGTTGCATCGCTTATGCCGGCCATGAGGCCGGTGAGGGGTTCTCTGTCCAGGCCAACATGATGGCATCGCCCGCCGTCTGGCCGGCGATGGCGGCGGCCTACCGCGAAGCGGAGGGTGACCTGGCGGAGCGTCTGCTGGCTGCACTGGAGGCCGGTCAGGCTGCCGGAGGTGACATCAGGGGGCAACAGAGCGCTGCCATTCTCATCGTGAGGGGTACATCCACCGGCCGCCCCTGGGCCGATACGGTCATGGAGCTGCGCGTCGAGGATCACCCCGAACCGATCCGTGAACTGCGCCGCCTGGTCAAACTGCAGCGGGCCTATCACCATATGAATCAGGGAGATGAATTGCTGGGCGCAGGCCAGGTGGAGGAAGCGCTGCATAAGTACCAGGCTGCCGCTGAGATGGCGCCCGAGATTGATGAGCTGTCCTTCTGGTATGCTGTTACCCTTGCCGACCTGGGGCGCGTAGATGAGGCATTGCCCATCTTCCGCCGGGCATTCGCCCGGCACGATGGTTGGGCCAGATTGCTGCCCCATCTGTCGGAGGCAGGTCTGCTCCGCGCTGACCCGGAGACAATCCGCCGCATCCTGGGATAGCGCGCTTTCGGATGCAGGTTGCTCCATCGGCCGGCTATGGTAGAATGAATCGCGCGCGGATACTCATCACTGGTTAAAGAGGATAACATGCGAAACCTTATGATCACCGGAGGGGCCGGATTCATCGGCTCCAACTTCGTCCGCTATATGCTGGAACAATACCCTGACCTCTTCGTTGTCGTCTACGATAAACTCACCTACGCGGGGAGGCTGGAGAATCTGCAGGACGTGGCGGAGAGATTCGCCGACCGGTACGCGTTCGTGCACGGCGACATCTGCGATGCCGGGCTTGTGCGCGAGACGATCCGCACTTACAAGGTAGACACGATTGTGAACTTCGCCGCGGAGACGCATGTTGACAGGTCCATTATGGACCCGGACGCGTTCATCAAGACCGATGTCTACGGCACCTACGTGCTGCTGGAAGCGACCCGTGAATTTGGGCTGGAGCGGATGCATCAGGTCTCTACCGATGAGGTTTACGGCCACGTACCGGAGGGAGCCTCGCGGGAAAGCGATCCGGTCGCTCCACGCAGCCCTTACGCCGCAAGTAAGGCCGGTGCCGACCTGCTGGTGCAGGCTTACCACATCACATATAACCTGCCGGTCACCATCACGCGCGGCGCAAACAACATCGGCCCGTACCAGTACCCCGAGAAAGTGGTGCCACTCTTCGTCACCAACGCGATAGACGATCTCCCGCTGCCACTCTACGGCGATGGGTTGCAGGTGCGCGACTATCAGTACGTGCTTGATCACTGCCAGGCCATAGACCTGGTGTTGCAGAAAGGGGAGAGCGGTGGCATTTACAACATTGGCACCGGCACGGAGATGCGTAACATTGACATGGCCCGCCTCGTGTTGCGCCTGCTCGGCAAGCCAGAAAGCCTGATCCAGCCGGTACGCGACCGCCCTGGCCACGACCGCCGTTACAGTCTTGATGTGAGTAAAATCCGCGCGCTGGGATGGAGCCCCACTCATACCTGCGAGGAAGCCATCGAAAAGACAGTGCGCTGGTACGTGGAAAACGAATGGTGGTGGCGGCCGATCAAAAGCGGAGAGCTTTACCGCGAGTACTACCGGCGTCAGTACGAGGGACGAGAACTGCCAGCGGATGGTCAGCGGTAATCCTGCGGTCACTGCCCGCCATACACCGCCGTTCCAGCATATGCTGCGCACAGTAACTCGCGCCTGTAAAGAATTCGATCTGATCGCTGAAGGCGACCGGGTGGCAGTAGCCGTCTCCGGTGGCAAAGACAGCCGTGCGCTGCTGGAACTGCTTCTATCCTATCGGGAAACGAGGGCACGCTACCATTTCCAGCTTATTGCTCTGCATGTGATGGGCGCCGTGGCCGGCTTTCCCGACCTGAGCGCAGAGCTGGAAGCGTGGTTTCAGACGCTGGGCGTCGAGTATCACTTTGTCCCGCTGGAGTTGCCACCACAAGAGCCGCTACCGCTTGATTGTTTCCGCTGCTCGTGGAACCGGCGCAAGGCACTGTTTATTGCCGCTTCCAGGCTACACTGCAGCAAGCTGGCCTTTGGCCACAACGCCGACGATGCGGCTGCCACGGTCCTGCTGAACCTCATGTTCAACCGCCGCCTGGAGACGATGGCGCCTCGCGTGCCGTTCTTCGGTGGCATTGTGACCGTGATCCGCCCGCTGATCTACATACCGGAGAAGGAGCTGGCCCGCTATGGAAACGCGGCTGGCTACCCCGAGCTTCCACCATGTCCTCAGGGCCAGACTTCCAGGCGTGCGCAGGTCAAAGCCATGCTGCGCCAGTTCGGCCAGGCGCAGGAACAGATCCGCGTCAACCTGTGGCGGGCAGCCCGCACGGCGATGGGTTTTTGAATGCCGACTATCATTTGCTTTTCCTCTACTGACTGGGATGGTGTCTGGGGCAGCCGTCAGCAGGTGATGTTACGCTTTGCCCGCCGGGGCTATCATGTGCTCTTTATCGAGCAGCCCGCAGGTCTGGAGCACCTGCTGCGCTATCCCGAGCTACGCCACCGCAAATTCCGCCGCTGGCGCGAGGGGCTGCGCCAGCTCGCAGAGAACCTCTGGATCGTCAGCCTGCCCCCGCTCCTCCCTGGCCGCTACTATTCGCAGACGGTTAATCGCCTTAACCAATGGCTCACCATCTGCTCGCTCCAACCGTACACTCACAAACTTGCGCAGCCGCGTATACTGTGGCTATACAATCCTGAGCAGGGGCCGCTCATTGGCCGCTTCAGCGAACGACTTAGCGTTTACCACTGCATTGATGAGTTCACTGTCGGCACAACAGGACGCAAGCGGGCCACCATCACCGCGCTGGAGACTGATCTGCTGAACCGGGTGGACCTTGTTTTTGCCAATTCTCCACCGACTTATCAGGCCAAACGTCGGCTTAATCCGCACACTTACCGCATTCCCAGTGGTGCCGATGTGGAGCACTTCACCCGGGACATACCGGTACATCCGGCAATTGCTGACATCCCCCGGCCCCGCATCGGTTATACAGGCCATATCAACGAGCGGCTGGACTACAATATACTGGAGCATCTGGCACTTGCCCGCCCTGCCTGGTCGCTGGTCTTTGTTGGCGCCACGTATCCCTGGACGCCGGATGCTCTCCCGCTGCGCAGGCTGCGTGCGTTGCCCAACGTCTACTTTCTGGGCAGGTATCCTTTTGCCGAGGTACCCGCGCTTGTCAAGGGGATGGATGTTTGCCTGCTCCCCTACGTGGCCGACGAGCGGGGCTATTACCGCAGTCCGCTCAAGCTCTACGAGTATCTTGCTGCCGGCAGGCCGGTCGTCAGCACCGACCATCCGGAGGCACGCGAATTGAGCGAGGTGGTCTACATCGCCGCCACGCCGGAGGCTTTTGTCGCGCGTATTGACCAGGCTCTGGCCGAGGATGATGTGGGGCGACAGCGACAACGTGTTGCCGTTGCCAGGGAGAACTCATGGGACCGCCGCGTGGATGAGATGGAGCGGATTATCAGCCAGAAGATGGTAGAGTGAAGGCCACACCCTGCCCGATATATGTGGGCGTCAGTGCCAGCCTGAATGCAATGCTCTCTGGGCACCGGCGTAGAGGATTCAGCCGGATTTTCCGCCTGAAGGCTCGATTCCCAAGTGTATTGTCTGAATGAAATTAAGTGCCTATCCGAAAAACGTAACCGACGCATCCCTATGCGTCGGTATAAGCGGCATAGGGATGCCGCTTTTACGGTTTTTCGGATAGGCTCTAAGTCGCCGCTCTGCGTCCTGAGCAAGAAGACGACCACAGACTGGTTCATCAATTTTGTCCGGCAGAGCGTCTCCAGCCCTGAGCGTCAGCAAGATTTTCGTAGAGGGTGCGGCTGAAGCCGGTGACGGCGAGAAAGCGCTCCAGCAGGGCACGTTCCATCTCAGCATCACGGAGTTCCAGATAGCTGGTATAGATGAGCGCCAGGTCAAGATTGAGTGCCTTGTCCAGCGTGTGCAATGTGGCAGAGAGAACCTGGGGATTGTTTGCTGATTTCTCCGTTGCGATTCGAAACAGCTCCTGTCGCGTCAACTCTTCGAGCAGGATAATATCCTCGAAGCTCAGGTCTATCTCCGCCAGTCGGTGGCCAAATGCAGAGCGTCTGACGACATAATCCTGATCAAAACTTCCCTCCAGCAGCCCGCTCAGCCATTCACGAAGCACACTGTGGAGACGCTGGACAAAGCGCACATTGAGCATCAAAGGTTGAGCTTCTTTAAACCTGGCTAATTCTCTCCCCAGTCTCTCGAGCACTGCATCCAGGTCCGGTTCAATGTGACGGCGAAGCCGGACGATCCTGCTTCTATCGGCCAGGTTCCATCCCACGTATGTTTTGGCCTTCTCAAACCAACCTGTGATCGTCATCCACCACATCGGCTCCAGGCTGCGAGTCGCTTCGTTTAACCAGGGATAAACGGCGCTCACCCGCTCTGAGCATACTGAGATAGGGGGTACCGCCGCCAGCAAACATACTCGGCCGTGTGCGGGCAAATACTACTGCGCTCTGGCAGATACCGCGCGCAGGGCTCGCGCCACCGTCTTTAGCATACCATGAGACGCCCCGGCCGCGTGTTGCAAAGGGGTTACGATTTTGTTACACCTGCCGGAGAAAGTTTTATGCAGTTGGGAGGTGTTTCTCCTGATCGGGGGGTTGACCCGTGCTTGAGAACATGTACCCTATGCCGCGCACGTTGAGTATATATGTGGGATTAGAGGGGTCCGCTTCCATCTTTTTGCGCAGGCGCCTGATGTGAACGCGTACGATGGCCCTGGCTCCCCAGGCATCAGTCTCGTATCCCTGGGCACGGCGCACCAGCTCCTGGGGAGTCCATACTTTATCCGGCGTCTCAAGCAGACTGACCAATATCTTGAACTCGGTAGGAGTCAGGTCAAGGGAGCGCCCGCGCAGCATCACCACATGCTTTTGGCGGTCTACCAGGATGTCGCGTACCTGAAGGAAGCGGCCAGACTGGGCAGGGAGGGGCTTTTCCTCCTCATATGCCCCTTCTACTGTGGCCAGTTCTGAAAGCGTACGTTGCAATTGAGCGACCAGGTGTTGACGCTGGCGTTCCTGCTGCCGTTTGGCCAGGCCCTTGCGCACACTCTCCAGTATCTCAGGGATAGGACAGGGTTTGAGCAGGTAGTCGTGCGCGCCCTTGCGAATGGCCTGGATGGCGGTTTCGAGCGTCGCAAAGGCGGTGAGGAGGATGATGACGGTACCGGGTGACTGACGTTGCATCTCCTCAGTCACTTCAAGCCCATCCATGCCCGGCATTTTGAGATCGAGCACCATGAGGTCAACAGGGGGGCCTTTGCTGACCAGGCTGAGAGCCTCTTCACCGCTGGCTGCGGTAGAGACCCGGTAGCCCTCCAGCCTGAGAATCTCTGCCAGCGAGATGCGCGCTGCGGCCTCGTCATCTACCACCACGATATGTGCTTCCTGGTTCTGTTGCTCCGCCATCTTCCGCCCCCGGATGACTCTGATTCGATACCTGCCCCTCCAACCGGCGTCTTCCCAAAGCCGCCCGGAGAGGGAGGAACAGCCTGTCTCACCTACAGCAGGCTGTAGCAGGCAGCCTTATTTACTCGCCCGATTTACCGGTAGCCTGACCACAAAGGTGGTCCCTTCGTTGAGCTGGCTGGAGACTTCGATCTCCCCGCCATGACGTTCAATTATGCCGTAACTGATGGCAAGTCCCAGGCCTGTCCCGTCGGCTTTGGTGGTATAAAAAGGCTCAAAAAGGTTGGCGAGCTGCTCTGAGGACATACCCTGACCTGTATCACGGAAGCTGGCGAGCACCCATTTTCCATCCTCCGACAGGCTGGTCTCAAGCCACAGGTCACCGCCTGAGGGCATGGCCTCGATAGCGTTGATCACGATGTTCAAGAAAACTTGAGTGATCTGATCCGGCACCATAGGGACTGGTGGCAGGGCGGGATCAAACGCTGTATGCACGCGGACGTTGCCATGTTGAAGGCGTTTTTGAGCCAGTGCCAGCACGTTCTCTGCCACGCCGTTGATGTTGGCTGGTTCCACCCCGCCGCGCGAGGGGCGATAAAAGTCGAGCATCCGTTGCACAATCTCGATCAGCCTTTGCACCTCTGCCTGGGCCATAGCCAGGTACTGCCTGCGTCTCCCCTCCTCCAGGCGTTCATGCATGCTCAGGTGCAGGCTGTTATGAATAGCCTGGAGGGGGTTGTTGATCTCATGGGCTATGGAGGCAGCCAGCCGTCCAATAGCAGCCATTTTCTCCGCCTGCACCAGTTGCGCCTGGGAGCGCTCCAATTCTTCAGCGAAATCGGCCAGTTCCCGATACAGGTTGGCATTGTCTACAGCGACAGCAACTGAAGCAGCCATCGCCTCCAGAAGCTCCTGGTCCTGCCGGGTGAACTCACCGTCCAGTTTGTTGATCACCTCAATCGCACCGATCGTGCGGTCGCGGATACGCAGCGGCACGCATAGAATGGCCCGTGAAACGATACCAGTATCATCCACCTCGGCCATAAAGTACGGGTCGCGTTCAACGTTGTTGACCAGCCTGGACTCGCCAGACTGGACCACGTGCCCTATGATGCCCTGTCCTGGTCGGATGGTGCGGCCGGTAACCCACCCCTGTGCAGGACTGAAAGTATTGCGGAAGACCAGGTTGCCTGTCTCCTCATCAACCAGGACAAGCGAGCCAGCCTCTACATGCAGAATCTCGCGGATACCCTGGATTGTCGCCTCCAACACTTTGTCCAGCTCCAGGCTCGAGGTGACCATGCGGTTGATCTCTATCAACGCCGAGAGTTCTTCATTTCTCCGACGCACCGCCTGTTCGCTGCGCCGGATACGCATGACCGCATCAATCCGGGCCAGGAGTTCCTGCGGATCAAACGGCTTGGTGAGATAATCGTCTGCACCAAGCCCCAGGCCCAGTGTTTTATTGCTCACAGAATCAAGGGCAGTGGTCATAATGATGGCGGTGTTATGCAGAACCGGATCCGCCTTGACCCGGGCCACCACCTCGTAACCGTCCATACCAGGCACCATAATGTCCAGCAGCACAAGATCAATTTCTTGCCGGGCGGCTGCATGCCGGTGCAGCAGTTCCAGTGCCTCCCCGCCAGCACGAGCCACATGGACCTCGCAACGTGCCAGCGAGAGCACATTCTGCATCAGCTCGACCATCTCAGGGTCATCTTCTACGATGAGAATACGTGGGGCTGCCAGTTTCTGACCGTCGCTCATCTCGGCACCATTCGGCTCCAGAATCAGTCTATCACCTGCCACCGCCGGACCTCCAGCCGGTCGTCCGGGCCATGAATGTGAGGCCGGTGACATGGCGAACTGACGCGTTGTTCTACGCCATATACTATAGCACATAGATGCTTATTCGACAATACGCGTCCCCCCGGCTCGGGCCGGTCTCCGCAGGACAACTGCTCGCAGTTGTCCCACAATTTCGCTGCGCAAGCCCTATAACACGACAGCTTGCATTTATGCCACCTGAGGGTATAATGACATAGCATTGCTCTGGCCATCCCTCTGTCGCTCCTGAGAGACGGCCGGTTTCACCGGCGGGGAAACATACCCGCCGTGGGCAGGGAGAGTTCCAGCGGACAGTCCCCGTGGTGGCGAGGGTGAGCGGCAAATCGTTAGCCCGCTACTTCAAAGGCAGCGACCATGGGGGTCGAAGGAGGTGGGTATGCCTCTCAAGCCCCAAAAGAAGCGTGCGGTGGACTGACACTCGCTCGTGCGACACAAGGCTGTGCGTGTAGCCGTTGTACCCCGGCTCGGGCTGGTCTCCAGATCATACTCACAACGGCTGTAACTGCCTGCCCCTGCCGACTGAAGTCGCCCACTTTGGGCCGCAGGCCTTCGGTCGGCCTGCGCCGACCGCTGTTTCCGCGTCGGCACAGGCGCCCGTAAAAGGGCGATTTCCGATCGCACACGACGGCAGGCAGCCGGGTAGGTAATTACTGTCGAACGGAGGTTCAGGGGGTGTCCGCACTTCTTGCACGAGACAGGGGAGAGAGCGGGCTGTGGCCGGTCGTGGCGACGTCGGTTGTAGGACAACTGCTCGCAGTTGTCCTACTTAGAACCTATCCGAAAAACCGTACAAGCGGCATCCCTATGCCGCTTATACCGACGCATAGGGATGCGTCGGTTCCAATTTCCGGATAGGCTCTAAGGTCCAGTATACAAGTTACATCAGGGGTAAATAGCCTGACAGGTTATGTTGCGGGGATTGTTCCACAAAGTAGTCGGTGATGCCAATCAGCGGGAGATCGCACGGCTGCAAAAAGTAGTCGAGCGCATCAACGCATTGGAGCCATATTTCCAGTCACTGGATGACGCCCAACTGCGCGCCAAAACCGACGAGTTTCGCCAGCGGCTTGGACAGGGCGAGACGCTCGACGATATTCTGGTCGAGGCCTTCGCAGCCGTGCGCGAGGCAGCACGTCGGACCATCGGCCTGCGTCATTACGATGTCCAACTGATCGGTGGCATCGTGCTCCACCAGGGCAGGATCGTTGAGATGAAGACAGGCGAGGGCAAGACGCTCGTCGCAACGCTCCCCCTCTACCTCAACGCACTCGAAGGCCGGGGTGCCCACCTTGTCACACCCAACGATTATCTGTCTAAAGTGGGCGTGCAGTGGATGGGTCCGATCTACCACGCATTGGGCCTCTCGGTGGGCGTCATCCAGTCGGCAGCCGCCGATCCCAACCGTAACTCCTTTGTGTTCGACCCCGACTACCCCTCCGCCGACGATCGCTTCCTCAATCTGCGCCCGGTCTCGCGCCGCGAGGCCTATCTGGCCGACATCACTTACGGTACCAATAATGAGTTCGGGTTCGATTACCTGCGCGACAATATGGCACGTGACCTGAGCGAGTGCGTGCAGCGTGAACTGCATTATGCCATCATTGACGAGGTGGACAACATCCTCATTGATGAGGCGCGCACGCCGCTCATCATCTCCGGCCCGGCCGAGGAATCCTCGGAACTCTACCGCCGTTGTGCCGAGATCGTCCGTCGTCTGCGCCCCAGCAGTCCTGAAAGTGTCAGGCTGGAGCAACCGGATGGCGATTACGTGGTTGACGAAAAGACGCAGATTGTCACACTGACGGAGCGGGGAGTTGAACGGGTCGAGCGTATGCTGCCGGAGATCGGTGCTGGCGAAAGCATCTACGATCCACAGCATGCTCACATCCTGCCCTACCTTGACAATGCACTGCGGGCACACGTCATCTACAGGCGCGATCGGGATTACATCGTCAAGGATGGGGAAGTGATTATTGTGGACGAGTTCACCGGCCGGTTGATGTATGGACGGCGCTTCTCCGAAGGGTTGCATCAGGCCATCGAGGCCAAGGAGGGCGTCCCGGTACAGCGTGAGAGCCTGACCTACGCCACGATCACCTTCCAGAATTACTTCCGCATGTACCACAAACTGGCCGGTATGACCGGCACTGCCAAGACAGAGGAGGAAGAATTCCGCAGCATCTACAACCTGGATGTGGTCGTCCTGCCCACCAACGTCGAGTATCGCGCCACCTATGGGGACCTGGTTACACGCGAACGCCGCCTGGATGAGATTAAAGAGGTGACCTTCGCCGGCGTATTGGACGGCCATACCGACGGCCTGGGAGATTTCAGCGGGCCGGTGATGGTGACGACATACGAGTCCCCTGACGGCAACGGGCGGCGCTATTTCAAGCGGCTCGATCTGCGGGACGTCATTTACCGCACCGAGCAGGCCAAGTTCCGCGCTGTGGTCGAGGAAATCAAGGCTCTGCACAAAGTGGGGCGTCCGGTGCTCGTCGGGACCATCGCCATCGAAACCTCCGAGAAACTGTCGCGCATGCTCAGACGGCAGGGCATTCCTCACCAGGTGCTTAACGCCAAATATCACGAACAGGAAGCAGTCATTATCGCCCAGGCTGGTCGCTCCGGTGCCGTGACCATCGCGACGAACATGGCCGGGCGTGGCGTGGACATCAAGCTGGGAGGCGATCCGGAGGGTGTGGCCCGCGAGCGGCTGCGTCAGGCGGGATTCGATCTGACAACCATCCCCCAGGCTGACTGGAATCACGCGCTGGAGATGCTGCGCCGGGGCGAGGATGCCACAAAAGTCTACCAGACGGAATGGGCTGTGGCCCTCGCCCAGGCAGTTGCTGACTGCGAGGCTGACCGTGAGCGCGTGGTGGCATTGGGCGGGCTGCACATCCTGGGTACCGAGCGGCATGAGGCCAGACGCATTGACAATCAGCTCAGGGGGCGCGCCGGCCGGCAGGGAGACCCCGGTTCGTCGAGGTTCTACATCTCGCTCGAAGACGATTTGATGCGGCGCTTCGGTGGCGAGCGGGTGCAGGCGCTGATGGAGCGCTTCGGCGTGGATGAGAACGTACCGCTTCAACACCCATGGCTCGATAAAACCATCGAGTCGGCCCAAATGCGGGTGGAGGGTTACAACTTCGACATCCGCAAGCATGTGCTCGAGTACGACGACGTGGTCAATAAGCAGCGCGAGGTCATCTACGCCCAGCGGCGACAGGTGTTGAGTGCCACGAGCCTGCGTGAGCAGATACTGCGTATGGTACGTGAGGAAATCTCCCGCGTGATCGCCGCACACACCAGGGGCCTTGAGCCAGAGGAATGGGACCTGCGCGGGCTGTACAGCGAGTTACGCTCCTTCCTGCCCCTGCGGCGTGACTTCGACTATCGGCAGTGGAGCGATTCATCGCCCGAGGAGATTGAGGAGCAACTGTTCGCATTCGCTGTGCAGGAGTACGATAATCTTAACCGGGCCATCGGTCAGCAAATCTACCAGCAGGCCAGGCAGGGAGACCTTACCCTGGAGGCGATGGCCGAAAGCGCCGATCCGGCATTGCGTCTGGTTTATCAGTGGCTGTGCGAGCGGTTGGGACATGCACCCGATCGGGAAATCGCCTCGCGGCCGCTGCGTCGCCTCCCTGAAGAGCTGAAGTCCCGGGTCGAGACAGCATTCATCGAAGCCTATAGCCTTTTCCGTGACCGGCAGATCATGCTTCAGGCTGTGGACACCCTGTGGGTGCATCACCTTACCGACCTGGATGCGCTCCGCGAGGGCATCGGGCTACGGGCCTATGGTCAGCAGAATCCCCTCGTCGCCTACCGTAAAGAGGCATATGAGATGTACGAGGCGCTGCTGGCCCGTATCCAGGAAACGATAGCCCGCTCTGTCTACCTGGTGCCTCAGCCCGTACAGTCTGACTCGCGTCGGGCGGCACATCGGCCCCAACCGGCTGCACGCTCTACCTCACAGGCCAGGCAAATGCAACCCGCACCTGAGAGACCCCAAAAACCGTCAGCCCCGGAGCAGTTGCCGGGACGGAATGATCCCTGTTGGTGTGGCAGCGGTAAAAAATATAAACATTGCCACCTGCGCGAAGACGCCATGGCTCAGCCGTCACTCACTGCCCCTGACGCGCACAGAACACCCGGCCGGCAGAGGCGAAGACGCTGACCAGGTATTTCCCCGCAGGTGGCTCTCTCTGACTTTACCGGTCACAAATATAGTGGTCATCATCAGAACAGGTGCGGAGCAGGAACAGGTCGGAAACCATAGTATGCTCTCCCACCGTCCGGACCGCGTACCGCCAGGGGCAGCAGGCAGACAGGAGGATAGATATGGAGGAGAGCCAGAAGAAAGAACTAGATCTGACGGCTCGTCTGATGTCGGACATGGACCCTCAGTTGCTCGAGTTCTTGCGGACCAAGATCAACTCCTTCGTCAAATGGGACCTGGTGCGCTTCTTCCACGAGAATCCCCATACCGCCGACACTGTGGAAAATATCGCCCGCTATGCTGGCCGCAGCAGTGAAGCCGTCCGCACCGAGCTGAGAGAGCTGGCAGAGGATGGCGTGTTGGAGGAAACCCAGCTCGGCTCCATGACCATCTACTCGCTGACCTCCGACCCTCAGGTTAGAGAACTGTTGAGACGCTTTGCGGAAGCCTCGGACGACCGGCAGTTCCGCATTAAAGCGATATATCATATCGTCCGGGGTTCGCGTGGTAATCCACATGTTTCCCACCCGGGTAGGCACCTCAAGTGCAATAATATGAAACATTAAGAGGGAGGGTACTATGGAACGGGTCAAGACGGGTATTCCTGGCCTCGACGAAATGCTCCACGGTGGGTTTCTACCTCAGACGGCCAACCTTGTTGAGGGGGCCCCGGGCACGGGGAAAACGACTTTGGGCATGCAGTTCATCTACCATGGCATCGTGGCATGTGAGGAGCCGGGCATCATCCTGACTTTTGAAGAGTTCCCGCAGCAGTACTACAGAGATGCCGCGAACTTCGGCTGGGACTTCCAGCAGATGGAAAGGGAGGGTAAGCTACGCGTGGTGATGACCAGCCCGGAGGTCACGAAGGCTGACCTGGAACAGGTGGGGGGACGGCTCGAAGAGTTGATCCATGAGATAGGTGCCAGAAGGATCCTGGTAGACAGTATCTCGCATTTTGAGCGTCTGAGCGACGACCGGTCGTCTCTCAGGGAGCTGGCCTATGGCTTCGTCAACGCGCTGAAGCGCGAGGGCCTGACGGCTGTGCTGACAAGAGAGCAACCCGCGCTGCTGGGCGACGTGGTAAGCCCTGAAGATGGGCTGGCTTTCATGGTGGACTCTTATATATTACTCCGCTACGTGGAGATCGAAAGTACCATGCGCAAAGCACTGCTTGTGCTCAAGATGCGCGGCAGCGATCACGATAAAGGAATTCGCCAGTTTGAGATCACCTCACGGGGCATCGAGGTGCGCACCCCCTTTGAAGGACGCGAGGGTATCATGAGTGGCAGCCCACGGCGTATGATGGATTCCTTCGTCCAGGCCTTCGTCCGGCGTTAAGAGCCTATCCGAAAAATGTAACCGACGCATCCCTATGCGTCGGTATAAGCGGCATAGGGATGCCGCTTGTACGGTTTTGCGGATAGGCGTTAAACAGTGCCTGTCCGAAAAACTGTGGGCAGGCTGCCTGCAGATCAGGTTGGGGGGATAAATTGTTGAGGACACTCACATACATTCTGGCCATTTATTCGTGGATCGCCGTCGTGGTGTTGATCGTGTTTTTAGGGCGTATAGCCTACTTCTACGAGAGGACCTCGGGTCAGCGGACGGGTTACCTCTTACTGGTAATACCTGCACTATTGCTGGTCGCAGGCGCCGGTTATTACCTGGTCCGCAAAGGCGAGTTTACGGGGGAACCGGTCGCCGACCTGTTGTTATGTGGCGGCGGCGTCCTGTTAAGCATCCTGGGCTACCGGCTGCATACTTATATGACTGGGGAGAGGTCATGATTGTCATCACCATCCCATTCGCAGCAACAGGTTTGATATCGCTGGCTTACGTCACGCTGCTTTTCCTGGACTTCAGTCGCCGCCTTAACGCGATGACCAAAATGAAGAAATATTACCGCTGGTTCCCGCTTGCTGCCGCACTCATACTTTTTGCCGCCCTGAGCCAGATTGTGTTGAGCATTGCACAAATCGCTCCTCAGCTTGCCCCACCCGTGCTGCTGAAACCATGGTTTCCTCTGGTTGTGTTTCATATTCCTCTGGCTGCAGGTGTTTCGATTGATCTGGTGCTTGTCTGGTATTACTGGGGATGGATTTTCAAGGAGCAAGTCTGATGGGCATGGGCTCCTTATTGCATTCGGCGCAAGAAACCACGCTCTATAGCCGCGTCCTGACACTTCTCGATGCCATCACTACAGCAGCTACACTCTCCTTGCAGGAGCTTCCAGCGTGCCTGGCCCGGGCTGTACGCAGGGAGATCACTTTTGACCAATTGCAATTGTGGCTCATAGATGAGGATAAGACACCCAGGCTGGTCAATCCTCATGCTGCTGGCAGTAGCCAGGCATGTCTGGAAATGGTAAAATGGGTGGTCGCTCACAGTTCCCTGTTGAATGTAGAGGATCTGTCACAGAGTCAGTATTTGACCGCGGCACCATATCACGCACTCTCTGTGCTGCTGATTCCGTTGCAGAGTGGGACACGGCTCATCGGTGTGCTGGAACTCAGCAGCACGCGCCGCAATGCCTTCAGCGCCGAAGACGAGTACTTGTTGCTCACGGTCGCGCGTGCGCTGGCGACGGTGGTAGAAAACGCCCGCCTGCATCAAGAAACCATGCGGCGTCTGGCAGAGATGACGGCTCTCTACAACCTGGCCCAACGTATGACCTCCAGCCTCGAGCTCAAGGATGTGCTTAAGGCCATTGTCGTTTCATTGAAGGAGACGCTGGGGTGCCGGGGCTGTTCAATAGCTCTCCTCGACCCCGCGCGTGAGGCGTTGGAGATCGCTATGGCTGCCGGGCTGGACCCGAAATGGGAACGACGTTTCAGACTGCGGCTCGGGGAGGGAATCGCCGGCCGTGTGGCTCTCGAAGGCACCCCCATATATGTGCCTGATACGCTGGCCTGGGAAGGCTTTATTTTCTTCGACCCATCTGTCCGCTCTCTGCTTACCGTCCCGCTGGTCCTGAAGCAACGCATCATCGGCACTCTCAGCATAGACAGCGACAGGCCCGATGCCTTTACCAAAGAAGATGAGCGGCTGCTCACCATTGCCGCGACACAGGCGGCTGCCGCCATTGAGAACGCGCGCCTGTACAGCGGGCTTGAGCAACAAGTCTGTAACCTGGCAGAGGCGTATGCTGAACTGAAAAAGGCCAATAACATGAGAGATGAGTTCGTTCAGAACGTCTCTCACGAGCTGCGCATACCGCTGACATTTGTCAGGAGCTATGTCGAGTTGCTGCTGGAAGGATACCCTGGTCCACTCACCGCCGAGCAGAGGAAGTATCTGGAGATCATAGCTGATAAAACCACTGCCATGGCGCGGCTGGTTAACGAGATCGTTGAGCTGCAGCAGGCCGGCTCGCCTCTCATCAAGCGGACGGCCATATCTCTAAGCGAAGTGATGCACAGGGCGGTTGAAGGATGTGCAGCCGCTGCTGCCAGGGCCGGCCTCACCATTGTGGAGCAATTGCCTTCAGAAAAATTGCTGGTGCTCGGCGACGAGCACAGGCTCACCCAGGTATTCGATAACCTGCTGGGCAATGCGATCAAGTTCAGCCCCAACGGTGGGAAGATCGTCGTGCGGCTGGAAAAACAAAGGTCCGTAGTGCGGGCCTCGGTCTCAGATGAGGGAATAGGCATACCCAAGGAGGAGCAGAAACGCATCTTCGATCGTTTTTATCGGGTGGACAGGTCCGGCGGCCGTCGCTTTGGCGGCGCCGGCCTGGGGCTGGCTATCGTTAAAAGCATCGTAGAGGCCCACGGAGGAGAAGTGTGGGTGGAGAGCGAGCCGGGGAAAGGAAGTACGTTTTACGTCAGTATGCCTGAGTATCGGCCACCGCGGCCAGGAGAGATCACCGGGTAATCATCCATCATGCATGCTACAGCGCCTGCTACACCCCCCCTTTCGGAAACCGCGGATGGGCTGCGCGATCAACTGCACGCGATGCCGAAGGTAGACCTGCACCGCCATCTGGAAGGATCCCTGCGGCTGAGCACCCTGTCTGAAATCGCCCGGAACCACGGCATAGACCTGCCCAGCTATGACATTGAGTATCTGCGCCGTTTTGCAACGGTAGTGACGGATGAGAGACCCGATTTCCACCTTTTCCTCGCTAAATTCTCCTTCCTGCGCCGCTTCTACACCACTCAGGCGGCTGTGGAGCGCATAGCCTATGAGGCGGTAGCCGATGCCGCTGCTGACAATATCAGGTATATGGAACTGCGTTTCAACCCCGTCGCGCTCTCTCGTCACCAGGGCTTTCCCCTGGACAGCGTTACCAGGTGGGTATGCAACACCGTGGCACAGGCACAGCGAGAGCACAACATCATCGTCGGGCTGATCCTGCAAATCGGACGCGACGAGAGCGTGGAGACCGCTTCCCAAATCGCCAGAATAGCGTTGGACTACCGTGAGCATGGGGTTGTAGGACTCGACCTGGCCGGTGACGAGGTACACTATCCCGCCCGTCGTTTCGCCGAGGTGTTCCAGCGTGCGTGGCGTGAAGGGCTGAACATCACGGTGCACGCCGGAGAAGCTGGGGGGGCAGAAAACGTCAGGGAAGCCATCGAGTTGCTGGGGGCACAGCGGATCGGCCACGGGGTGCGCGCGATCGAAAATTCCGACGTTGTCCATCTGTTGCGTACCAGGGGAGTCACACTTGAGGTTTGCCCCACCAGCAATATACAGACCGGGGTGGTGCGTCAGTTCTGGCAACACCCACTGCCTGACCTGCTCGCCCTGGACCTGCGTGTGACAATTAACACCGACGATCCCAGCATCAGCGACACAACGCTTACCGACGAGTATATGACCGTGATGCTGGCTATGGGTGTGACGTTGGAGCAGATCAAATCCATGATCCTTACGGCTGTGGACAGCTCATTCCAGCCAGCGGAGGAGCGTGTGAAGCTCAGTCGCTGGTTTCTCCGGGCATTGGGCTGCGTATCTTCATCATCTGAATTCGGAGAGACAGAATGAAGCTGATAAGAGATCAAATCGCCGGGCTGATTAGAAGCGGGTTTAAGGAGGCTCAGGCCAGTGGCGCATTGCCAGATTTCCCGCTCCCGGAAATCACCGTAGAGCGTCCCCGTCAGCCTGAACACGGTGATTACAGCTCACCGGTTTGCCTCCGCCTGGCACGTGAAGCGCGGATGGCGCCCCGTGAGATCGCTGCCAGGGTGGTTGCTAACATGCCCCCGGCTCCTTATGCAGGTAAGGTCGAGGTTGCCGGAGGGGGGTATATAAACATTACGCTCGCCACTGACTGGCTTACCTCTCAGGTCAATGCTATCCTGGAAGCGGGTGAGTCCTTTGGTAACCTGGACCTGGGGCGCGGGCGCAGGGTGCAGGTGGAGTTCGTGAGTGCCAACCCTACCGGTCCGATCACTGTCGCCTCTACTCGCAACGCTGTCATCGGTGACACATTAGCCAATTTGCTGGCAGCGGCCGGCTACGAAGTGGAACGAGAGTACTACGTCAACGATGCCGGCTCACAGGTGCGCAAATTCGGGGAGAGCCTTTACGCCCGTTACCTCCAGGCGTTGGGGCAGGATGAGCCGTTCCCAGAAGACGGCTACCACGGTCGCTACGTAACAGAGCTGGCCCAACAAATAATCGCCCGGGATGGCGACCGTTACCTGAAACTCCCACGTAAAGAAGCTGTGCGCGCGCTGGGCGACGAGGGCATAGCTTATATGATCGAATGGATCAAACGGGACCTGGCTGCGCTGGGGGTGACCTTCGATGTCTGGTTCCACGAGAGAAGCCTGTACGAATCTGGCCTATTCGACCGCGTGGTCAGCTTACTCAGGGAGAGGGGTTACGTGGTCGAGTATGACGACGCAGTCTGGTTTCGCCACCCGGAGCTGGAGAGCGATGCGGTCATCATCCGCTCTCCCCGTGTCGTCCCGGATCCCTCTGAGCGGCCGACTTATTTTGCCTCGGACATCGCCTATGTGTGGAACAAGCTGGTCGAGCGCGGGTTTGACCAGGCCATTTACGTCTGGGGCGCTGATCATCACGGGGATGTGCCCCGCGTGAAGGCTGCAGCTAAGGCCCTCGGCCTCGACCCCTCGCGGGTCGTGATCATCCTCTACCAGATGGTTAATCTGAAGCGTGGAGGCGAGGAAGTGCGCATGTCCAAACGCACCGGCGAGTTCGTCACACTGCGCGAGCTGCTCGATGAGGTCGGCCCGGACCCGATCCGCTTCATGATGCTCACCTGCACGGTTGACGCGACGATTGATTTCGATCTCGCCCTGGCCGTCGAACAGTCGGAAAAGAATCCGGTCTACTACGTGCAGTACGCCCATGCCAGGATCGCCAGCATCCTGCGCCATGCAGCCGGCCTGGGGTGGGATGTGGAGAAGGCAGGTGACGTTTCTTTACTGACCCATGAGAGCGAACTAGCCCTGATCCGCAAAATGCTGGATCTCCAGGAGACCGTTGCGCTGGCAGTAGGGGGCACTTCGGATGCGTCCCCTCAACTGGCGCCTCATTATTTGACCGTGTATGCTAAAGAGCTGGCCACGCTTTTCCACGCTTTCTATCGGGATTGTCGTGTGGTGGATGCGGATCAGCCAGAGCTGACGCAGGCCAGGTTGACTCTGGTCCGCGCAGCCAAGAACGTCCTGGCGCGTGTGCTTCACCTGATGGGTATGAGCGCACCCGAAAGGATGTGATTCGGGGCAGTGCTGTGCCTGGCATCGGCCTGCGCTGGCACCCCCGATCGGCGCAGGCCTGGCCTGCAGCGAGCGATCTTAAGTACCTATCCGAAAAACGTAACCGACGCATCCCTATGCGTCGGTATAAGCGGCATAGGGATGCCGCTTGTACGGTTTTTCGGATAGGCTCTAAGTCAGGGGTGCATAAGATGCACCCCCTCAGGAGGAGCAAAGTGAAACAATACGCGGCAGCTATAGATCAGGGCACCACCGGTACCCGCTTCATTGTCTTCGACCGCGCCGGCCGGATTGTCGTCTCGATGTACGAGGAACATACCCAGATTTACCCCCAACCTGGCTGGGTCGAGCACGACGCCAGAGAGATCTGGGTTAAGACGCGCCGCGTCATCGGGGGTGCGCTTGCTGAAGGAGAAATACCACCCGACCAGATCGCCGGCATAGGGATTACCAACCAGCGCGAGACGACCATCGTGTGGGATCCCGCCACGGGTGAACCTCTCTACAATGCGATTGTCTGGCAGGATACGCGCACCCGTGAGCTGTGCCAGCAGCTCATCTCCGATGGCCTGGAGTCGCTTTTCCGTGCTAAAAGTGGTCTCCCCATTGCCACCTACTTCTCCGGCCCTAAAATCAAATGGCTGCTTGACAATGTCCCCGGCCTAAGGAAGAAGGCAGAGGCAGGCCAGGCTTACTTTGGGAACGTGGACACATGGATCGTGTGGAATCTGACCGGCGGCCCACGAGGCGGCGCGTACATCACCGACGTGACCAACGCCTCCCGCACGATGCTGATGAACCTGCACACGCTCGATTGGGACGATGAACTCTTGAATATCCTGACCATTCCCCGCCAGATGTTACCCGCTATCCGTCCCTCATCCGACCCGGAGGCGTATGGCATCTCGCAGGCTGACGGTCCTGTGGGTGGGGCAGTACCGGTATGTGGCGATCTGGGGGATCAGCAGGCCGCTCTATTCGGGCAGGCCTGTTATACCGAGGGAGAAGCGAAGAACACCTATGGCACCGGCTGCTTTATGCTGCTCAACACCGGCCGACAACCGGTCCCTTCCAAGAGTGGCCTGCTGACAACTGTAGCATACAGTCTCCCTGCCGGCACCACTTACGCTTTGGAGGGTTCGATCGCGATCACCGGTGCGGCTGTGCAGTGGCTGCGCGATAACCTTGGCCTGATCCGCAATGCCGCCGAGACGGAAGCACTCGCTGCCAGTGTCAACGATAGTGGCGGCATTTACTTCGTCCCTGCCTTCTCCGGTCTCTTTGCCCCATACTGGGATATGGATGCGCGGGGCGTCATCGTCGGCCTGACCCGTTACGTCACCCGTGCGCACATTGTCCGCGCGACGCTTGAGGCTATCTGCTACCAGACGCGGGATGTACTCGAGGCCATGCGCGCCGATTCAGGGATCGCGCTGGCCGCACTTAAGGTGGACGGCGGCGCGACCGTCAATAACTTCCTGATGCAGCTCCAGGCTGACATCCTGGGCGTCCCGGTGATCCGACCTCTGGTACACGAGACTACGGCCCTGGGCGCTGCCTATGCTGCCGGTCTGGCAGCGGGGTTATGGACGGACCTTGATGAATTGCGGGCCAACTGGGGGGTGGATCGCGTGTTCGAGCCGCAGTGGGACGAGGCGCGCCGTGAGGAATCCTATGCAGGCTGGAAGAAGGCGGTGGAGAGAAGCAGGGGCTGGGCACAGTAAGGGGCAGGAGGCAGGAGGCAAGAGGCAGGAGGCAGGAGGCAGGATGCAGGATGCAGGATGCAGGATGCAGGACCATGCTTTCTCGGTGCGGATGTAGGGGGGAGTAAAACCCACGCCCTGATCGCTGACGCATCCGGCCGTGCGCTGGGCTTCGGTCAGAGCGGTCCGGGAAACCCGGAGAGCGTCGGTTATGAGGGACTGGCGCGCGTGCTTCAGGAGGCAACAAATGAGGCTCTGGCTGCCGCCGGTATCTCGCGGGAGATGATCGCCGGCGCTGGCTTCGGGATCGGAGGCTACGACTGGCCCTCGCAGCGGCCGGCAATGCTTGAGGCTATCGGGTCGCTGGGACTCAGCGCACCGGTGGAGATCGTCAATGATGCGCTTATCGCCCTGCTGGCCGGCGCAGAGCAGGGGTGGGGTGTGGCGGTAGTGGCCGGCACAAGTTGTAACTGCTGGGGGCGTGCTCCGGACGGTCGCGAGGGGCGTATGACCGGATTTTCATGGCTGGGAGAGGCGGCCGGTGCCGGGGAGTTGGTGCTGAAAGCACTTCAGGCAATCGCACTGGAGTGGACGCGGCGTGGCCCGGCGACCCGCCTTACTCAAGCCTTTGTCGAGCTTGCTGGCCTGCCGGATGTGGAGGCGCTGCTGGAGGCGCTCACCATCGGCGGTTTATATATAGGCGCGGATGCGGCGCCTGTGGTCTTCAGAGTCGCTGCTGAGGGGGATGAGGTTGCTCTGGAGCTTGTACGCTGGGCCGGGCGTGAGCTGGCGAGCATGGCCATCGGTGTCATTCGCCAGCTCGATCTCGCCCCCCTCTCATTCGAGATCGTGCTGGCGGGCAGTTTCTTCAACGGCAGCCCGCTGCTGGCGGAGACGATGGCAGAGACGATACACCCGGTCGCCCCGGGCGCACGCCTGGTCCGTCTGGAGGTGCCACCGGTGGTCGGCGCAGTTATCCTGGGTATGAAGCAGGCGGGACTGCCGACCTCTCCGCGGCGGCCTGTGCTGATCCGCTCATTTGCCGAACTCAGATCATATACTCCGTCTGTTTTGCGAGCGTGTCACGCCGGGGCCATACAGGCAGGTGAAGACCGCGCCTGACGTCGCGTGGACTGGCCGCTGGAGGTGACCCGGAACCCTGTCCCAAACTTGCGACACTCGTCAGTCATTGACTCAGGACTGAAGACTCCGGACTGTGGACTACGGACTGTGGACTACGGACTGTGGACTACGGACTGTGGACTGCGGACTGCGGACTGAGGACCCCGGACTACGTGCCCCAAACCCGTGATGCTCGCCTGGTTTGGGCTTCCGCATTCTTTCAGGCGGTGGTATAATCACCCACCATGAAAGATAGCTGGCGTCTATGGGCGGGTCTGGCGATCAGCGTGGCGGCCCTGCTTCTGGCTGTTCGGGGTGTTAACCCGCCGCAAGTAGTGGCGACATTCGCGCATGCGGAGTATTTTTACCTGCTCCCGGCCGGCCTGGGCCTGGTGGCCTACATGGCGGCTCGCTCCGTCCGTTGGCGTGTTCTATTGGACTCACGGGTGAGCCTCTCACGCTGCTTTTGGGTTACCAATGCAGGCTACCTGGTGAGCAATGTATTCCCCTTCCGGCTGGGTGATCCGGCCCGGGCGTTGTTGATGGCACGGCCGGGTGATGTCCCCATCGGCGCTGCCCTCTCCACTGTGGTGGTGGAGCGGGTGCTGGATATGTTAACGGTAGCAGCGCTGCTGGCAGGAATCACCCCCTTCCTGGGGAAGGCATGGGCGGGGCTGGATTGGGCGGTAGCGGGTGGTCTTCTGGCAGGAGGGGCAGCCCTGGCAGCGTTGGCAGGGCTGTTTTTCATTGCATGGCAACCTGACCGGGGACGACAGGCGGTGCGCTGGGGGGTGTACCGGCTGCCCGGTGTGAACAGGGAAGGGCTGATCCACTCGCTGGACACTCTCTTCGATGGCCTGGCCTCCCTGCGCAGTGCAGGTCGGATACTGGCGCTGCTGTTCTGGTCCGCGATAACCTGGGGCTGTGCCGTTATCTCCTACCGGGCACTGATACGTGCCTTTCTCCCCAATCCCCCGGCGCTGGCTGCTCCCTTGTTGGTTTGTGTGGTCGGGTTGGGCATGGCGCTGCCATCTTCTCCAGGCGCTGTAGGGGTTTTCCAGGCCGTTGCCAGGTATGGACTTACGGTACCTTTCGGTGTACCGACCACCCCGGCAATCACAACGGCCTTCGGCCTGCATGCATTTCAGTACTTCTTGAGCTGCGCATTGGGTCTGGTGGGCCTGTGGCTGGAGCTAAGGACCGGGCACGTGGCGCCGCTGACATGGTTACGAGGGAACCTGCGGCTGCTCGCGCAGCGTCCTGACATCAAGAGTGAATGAACACCACAAGTCACGGCGTCTGTCAGACTACGGTGGCCTCGCCCTGTATGGTTTAAAGATGAAAATTTTGATCGTCCTGACCTATTATCGTCCTCACACCAGTGGATTGACCATTTACGCCGAGCGTCTGGCGCGGGGACTGGTGGCACGTGGCCACCAGGTCACGGTGCTGACCTCGCATTTCAATCGCGCCACCCCCAGGGAGGCGGTCGAAAATGGGGTGCGCGTGGTGCGTGCACCGGTGCTTTTTCGCGTCAGCAAGGGGGTGATTATGCCGACTTTCGGCTGGCTGGCGACGCGTCTGGTGCACGAGCATGAGGCTATCAGTCTGCATCTGCCGCAGTTTGATGCCGCCGGCGTCGCCGCACGGGCCCGCCTGATGGGCAAACCCGCCGTGTTGACCTACCATTGCGATCTGAAGTTACCCGCCGGCCCGTTCAACTGGCTGGTCAATCAGGTCGTCCATCTGATGAACCGCCTGGCCGGGATGCTCGCTGACCGCGTGGTGGCGTATACGCAGGATTTCGCCGACCACTCCCCCTTTCTGCGCTCCTTCCGTGGTAAGCTGGAAGTAATCCCACCACCGGTAGAGTTGCCCGAGGTGGGCGCCGGGGCGATCGCAGCCTTCGCCAGGATACATGGGTTGAACGGTAGCGGCCCGGTCATTGGAATGGCGGCCAGGCTGGCTGCAGAGAAGGGGGTCGAGGTGTTGTTAAAGGCACTGCCGCGAGTGCTGGAGGTCTATCCTCAGGCACGCGTGCTCTTCGCCGGACAGCACCGGGATGTGCTGGGCGAGGAGGCCTACGCGCGGCGTCTGGCGCCCCTGCTGAAGCAGTACGAGGAGCACTGGAAATTTCTGGGAGTGCTCAACCCTCAGCAGATGGCCGCGTTCTACCCCAATCTGGACGTTATCGTGGTGCCCAGCCTGAACTCGACGGAGAGCTTCGGACTGGTCCAGGTCGAGGCGATGCTGTGTGGCACCCCCGCGATCGCCAGCAACCTGCCGGGTGTGCGCCAGCCGGTGCTGCAGACCGGGATGGGAGAAATCGTGCCGATAGGCGACAGTACGGCGCTGGCCGAGGCGATCCTGCGCGTCGTGGACAAAGAGAACCGCCAGAAGTACATCCGCCCACGCGAGGAAATTGCCGCCCGCTTCAGCACCGCCCGGACGGCAGAGGCCTACGAGGCCCTCTTTGAGAGCCTGTTGGAGCGGAAATGAACTGTGAACAGCACTGCAGACGATCTGCTCTGGAGACATCTGCGCACGGTACCGGCCTTCCGCGCCCTGCTCCGGGCGGTGGAGGCCCGGTTTTATGCTGGCCTTCCCGTGACCCCGCCGGTGCTTGACCTGGGATGTGGCGATGGGCACTTCGCCTCGCTCGCTTTCGCGGAGCCACTTGATGTCGGCCTGGACCCCTGGTGGGAACCGCTGCATGAGGCACGGACGCGGACAGCCTATCGCCTCCTGACGCAGGCCAGCGGTGCACAGATGCCGTACCCGGATGGCTGCTTTGCCACCGTCATCAGCAACTCGGTCCTGGAGCATATCCCACGGCCTGCTCTGGAGCACGTACTGACCGAGACGGCTCGCGTATTGCGCCCAGGGGGTCGCTTCTATTTCTGTGTGCCCGGGCCTGATTTTCTCCCCTGCCTCTCGATAGGGCGTATGCTCGACAGGGCAGGACTCTACTCGCTGGGCCGGCTCTACCGTCGTTTCTTCAACCGTATCTCCCGCCATCACCACTACGATGAACCCGCAGTATGGGAGCAACGGCTGAGCGCAGCCGGATTGGTATTGGAACGCTGGTGGCCCTATTTTTCCCCTCGCGCTCTGGCGGCCCTGGAATGGGGGCATTATCTGGGCCTGCCGTCCCTGATTTGTAAAAAGCTCACCGGTCGCTGGATTCTGTGGCCGACGCGGTTCAACCTGTGGCTGACAGAGCGACTGATCCGGCCGATCTATCAGGAAATGCTGACCGGGGAGGCCGGCACTCTTGCCGTGTGTCTCTTCTTCGTAGCCCAAAAACGATCCGGAGTGAGGGAGTGAAGCAGGAAAGCAGGATTGCTGGCTTGCTTATGCTCATCGGCCTGACCTTTGCCTTCCTGGGCCAATTCTACTTCTTCAGACGGCGCGAGTATGTCTGGGATGGCGTCTTGCTATGGGGGATCGCCACCTATGCTTTCGCCCTGCTTCTGCTCATACTGAGGCGGCAGGAGCAGGGCCACCGGAAAAGGCGTCCTCCCTTCTGGAAGCAATGGTCACCGCTGCGCTGGCTGTGGTTGTGCGGCGGTGCCTTGCTTTCCCTGGAGGCGGGGATACTGGCGCGCCGCCATCCACCAGAAGCCGACTTCAGCCCGTTCCTGTGGATGTGGCTGGTGGGCGTGTGTGCCTTCCTGGCCTCTTTTACGCCGGGAAAGCCTGCCTGGCAGGCACTGTTCCACCGCCTGCGTGCGCACGCAGGCGAGGTCACAGCACTGGTGACTCTGCTGGCCATCGCTCTGGCAATACGCGCCGTTGACCTGGAGCACATACCGGCCAATTTGGGAGGGGACGAGGGCACCCAGGGGGTGGCTGCGATTGAATTGTGGGGCCCCCCTCTGGGCAACCCTTTCGCCACCGGCTGGTTCGGTGTGCCGACGATGTCTTTCCTGGCCTACGGCCTCTCGATTCGGATCTTCGGAGCCACGATCGCCGGATTGCGAGCGCTCTCTGCGCTGATCGGCACCGCCACAGTTCTGGCCGTTTTCCTGCTGGCGCGGGAACTTTGGGGACCGAAGGTCGCCTGGCCAGGGGCGGTTCTGCTTGCCGTTTCGCACTATCACATCCACTTCAGCCGCCTGGGATCGAATCAGATCGCCGATGGGCTTTTTATGGCACTGGCCCTGTGGTTTCTGATACGCGGCCTGCGCTCACTGCCTGGCTCGTCTGCATCGCTGTATCAGTTTGCCCTCTCCGGTGCGGTCGTTGGCCTGGGCTGGTACGGTTACTTCGGAGCGCGGCTGGCAGGCCTGGTAGCTGCAGCTTATCTCGCCTGGCGCGCGCTGGCGACTCCTCGCTTCAAGGACCGCTATGGTCGGGCTGTGGTGGTGATGGTACTCGCTGCGCTCGTCGTCGTGGCGCCTCTTATGCTGTACTATACCGTCCATCCGGAGGAGTTTGCCGGCCGCTCGCGCCAGGTCAGCATCTTTGCCTCCGGCTGGCTTGAACAGGAGCAGCAGATCACCGGCCGTAGCGCTCTCAGCCTGCTGCTGCAACAGTTCTGGAAGTCCATCTCCGCTTTCAACTACACACTCGACCCGACCTTCTGGTACAGGCCAGGCATTCCGCTGCTTGATTTCGTCAGCGGTATCCTTTTCATATTGGGCATGATCTGGGCGATGGCTTATCTCCGCCGCCCGGCCAACGGGCTGCTGTTAATCTGGTTCTGGCTGGCGCTGATCCTGGGCTGGGTGATCACCGAGAATCCCCCCAGCAGCCAGCGTATGACGATTATCATGCCGGCAGTAGCACTGCTCGTCAGCCTGGGGCTGAACTGGCTGGCGGAGTTGACGCGCAGACTCCTGGTTGCTGACGAGAGGCCCCTGTACGTCGGTATGGCACTTGTCCTGGTCGTCGTCGCAGGGTTGAATCTGCACCATTACTTCATCGTTTACACTCCCAGGCGGGTGTATGGGAATCCAACCGCTGAGGTAGCTACTGAACTGGCACGGTACCTGACACGCGAGGGCAGGGATTGCACTGTGTACTTCTACGGTCCACCGTTCATATACTGGGACTTTGGAACGCTGGCCTATATGGCACGAGGCATCCGGGGTGTGGACGTGCCTGCACCAGGGGAAGGAAGCCCCCCACCGCTCGAGGAGGGAGAAAAACCCTGCTTCGTTATCATCCGGGAGCGTCTCGGTGAGCTGGAAGAGTTGCGCCGCCAGCACCCGGGGGGCAAAGAGACCATAGTATATTCCGAAGTGGACGGGAGGCCTTTATTCCTTCTATACCAGTAGAGTACCTGCCCTACTGCAGGCTCCAACCTGCGGGAGAGTTACGGTAAGAGCCTGTCCGAAAAACGTAACCGACGCATCCCTATGCGTCGGTATAAGCGACATAGGGATGCCGCCTGTACGGTTTTCAGGATAGGCCCTAAGTATTTGGGAGGAAGTGCTGTTGAAACCAACACACAGAGCGTTCATCCTGACAATTATCCTGGCGGTCGCGGCATGGATGCGTTTCACCGGGCTGAACTGGGACGAGGGGCAATGGATTCACCCAGACGAAGGCCATATGCGTATTATCACCTCGGCGATCGAGATGCCCGACAGCCTGGCACTCTATTTCGATAGTGCCCACTCGCCCCTCAACTGCCGCAACCGTGGCTACGAATACAGCTACGGCACGCTGCCGCTCTTTCTGACACGCATGACAGCCGAATGGCTCGACAGTGGCTGCGGCGAAACGGCTGCCGGACCGGGTGCAGCGCTGGCCTCATGGGTGGCTCATACCTTTTTCCCTGCTGACTCATGTCATCCCGGCTCATTTACCGGCACATACAGCGCCCTCGTCGGGCGGATGTTCTCCGCTCTTGCCGATCTCGGCACCGTACTGCTGCTCTATCTGATTGGGCGCACGCTGTATGAAGAGCGAGTGGGACTGTTCGCAGCGGCACTGGGTGCACTGACCGCTTTCATGATACAGCAGGCCCATTTCTTCACCGTGGACAGTATGGCCTGCTTCTTTGTGACGCTAACACTCCACTTTTCAGTGCGGGCGGGTCGCTCAGGGAACTGGCTGGACTTCGGTCTGGCCGGGCTATCTACCGGGCTGGCCGCTGCGTGCAAGATTGATGGGGTGATGGCTTCCCTGCTCGTGGCGCTGGCCGCGGTGTGGCACTGGTTTGACGGCCGGCAGCGATCAGGATCATTGCTGCAGATGGGTTTCCGCCTGGTGCTGGCCGGTGTGCTCGCGTTTGTGGCATTCCGCGTCGCTCAACCCTACGCTTTTCAAGGGCCGGGCTTCCTCGGCATCAGGCTCAGCCCGGAGTGGCTCAATCGCCTGGAGCAAATCCGGGCCGAGCAGAGTGGTCAGGTAGACATGCCCTGGGGACGCCAGTGGGCCAATCGCACTCCCGTCCTGTTTTCCTGGGTCAATATGGTAGTGTGGGGCATGGGGCTCCCGCTTGGCCTGGCTGCCTGGGTCGGCTGGGGACTGGCAGGCTATGAGCTGCTGACCACGCGCGAACTCACTTTCGGGAGAAGTCAGGGACGTTATAACCGGCCTGTCCATCTGGTGCCATGGGTGTGGGGGACTTTGCTATTCCTGTACCACTCCACCCGCTGGGTCAAAGCGATGCGCTATGTGCTGCCCCTCTACCCGATATTTATCCTTTTTGCGGCATACCTGTTGAATCGGCTTTACAGAGCCGTTCCCAAACAAGCTCGTGTTGTTGGCCGGAGCATAGCGACGCTGGTCGTCCTTGGGGCCTTGCTGTGGGCTGCCGCCGTGTTCTCGATCTACCTGCGCCCGCACACCCGGGTGGCGGCTTCGCGGTGGATCTACGCGCACGTGCCCCCCGGGGTCACGATTGCAAACGAGCATTTTGACTGGGGGCTGCCTCTGCGCGTGGATGGCCACGATCCCTTCGGCGGAATGTACCAGGGCTTCGAGATGCGCCACTACGATGAGGACACCCCGGAGAAACTACTCCAGCTATATGAATGGCTCGACCAGGCCGACTATATCATCACCGCGAGCAACCGCCTTTACGCCTCCATCCCTCGCCTCCCGGCCCGCTATCCTCTGACCATCGAGTACTACCGCGCATTGTTTGCGGGCGAACTGGGCTTCGAGCTGGTCGCCGACTTCACCTCCTATCCGGCGCTGGGGCCGTTCCAATTCCCCGACCAGGAAACCCCCTTCCCGCTCATGAAGCCGACCGAATACACCTACCAGACTCAACCGATCCAGGTGAAGCTGCCCCCCGCCGAGGAAGCGTTCAGCGTCTACGACCACCCGCGCGTGCTTATCTTCCGCAAGACAGAGCGGTATTCCAGACAACTGGTAGAGGCGGTGCTGGGCAGAGTTGACTTAAGCCACGTCGCGTATGGGCTGAATCCCCGGCAGGTGACAGCCATCCCTGAGCGTCTGGAGTTCGACCCGTGGACCTGGGCCGAGCAACGGGCTGGCGGCACCTGGAGTGAGATGTTCGACCGCGACAGCCTCTTCAACAGCTATCCCGGGCTGGCTGTAGTGCTCTGGTGGGCCGTTGTGGCTGCTATAGGATGGGTTGCTTTTCCCATCCTGTTCGTGGCACTGCCGCGTCTGCGCGACCGGGGGTATGGCATGGCTCGCACGCTGGGCCTGCTGATCGTCGCTTACCTGACCTGGATGGCGGCCAGTACGCGCGTGTTGCCGAATACGCGCAGCACGATTGTACGCATGCTTGTGCTCCTGATATTGATCGGTGGGGGGATCGCGTATCTCAGGCGCAGAGAATTGGGACGCTTCTTGCGTTACCATCGGAAACTGCTCCTCATGACCGAGGGATTGTTTGCAGCGCTGTATCTGTTCTGGGTCGGCGTGCGCATGCTCCATCCCGATCTCTGGCATACGCCGATGGGCGGCGAAAAGCCTATGGATTTCGCCTACCTTAACGCGGTGATGAAGTCCACATGGTTCCCGCCCTATAACCCATGGTTCTCCGGCTCATACATAAATTACTATTACTACGGCTTCGTCATCGTCGGCACGCTGATTAAGCTGACAGGCACATTGCCTGAGATCGCTTATAACCTGGTGGTGCCATTGCTATTCGCGCTGACCGGTGTGGGAGCTTTCTCCGTCGCCTTCAACCTGTTTGGTGGCCACCGGCGGGGCGCGATTATAGCGGGGCTGTCAGCACTGGCGTTTACCGTCTTGCTTGGCAACCTGGGGGTCGTCCATCTTGTGCGCAGCGCACTGATCGAACTCGGCGGCACATCATTCCCCAGCACCATACCCGTCTTCTCCGAGACGGTAGCCATGATCAGCGGCATCTGGAAAGTGGTGGTGCAGGGCGCCAGTCTTCCTGTGCATATCGAGTCATGGTACTGGCATCCCACCCGTATTATCCCCACCTGGCCTGGGGAGGTGGGCCCGATCAACGAGTTTCCAGCCTTCACCTTCCTGTACGGCGATCTCCATGCCCATATGATCGCTTTCCCCATCACGCTTTTTGCGCTTGCCCTGGCCGTCTGCTGGGCACGGGAACGGCGCCCGAGCTGGACCAGCATACTCGTCGGGGGATTGGTGATCGGTGCCCTCTGGCCGACAAATACCTGGGACTACCCCACTTATCTGGCACTGGCGTTGGCAGCCCTGGTGCTGGGCAGGCTCTCAGCGCGTGGCCAGGGCTGGAGCAGAATGATCGCCCAGGCTATACTGCTTGTGGCGTTATCACGGCTGCTGTACGAGCCGTACTTCCGGCACTATCTGGCCGGCTATTCCTCTCTCGAACGTTGGCGCGGCTCTCACACCCCGTTTAACATATACCTGTGGATGCACGGCATTTTACTCTTCCCGCTGCTGACCCGCATGGTCACCGGGATATGGCAGATGCTATACTCAAAGCCTTGCGGGGCAACTTCCCCTTCATGGAATTCAACCATTATTGGAATCCTTGCCTTCGCGGGTGTGCTGGCGCTGGTGGCTGCCTTGTTGGATTACCAGGTTGCTCTGGCAGCGCTGCCGATAGGAGCAGGTGCTGCCTGTCTGCTTTTCAGGCCTGGAATGCCGGCCGGGCGCAGGTTGCTCTGGCTGATGGTCGGCACAGCGATGGCCCTCAGCCTTGCTGTGGAGATTGTGGTCCTCAAAGGCGACATCGGACGTATGAACACCGTTTTCAAATTCTATCTCCAGGTGTGGATGTTGCTGGCAGTGGCAGCGGGAGTCTCCCTGGGCTGGGTATACGAGCGGGCAAAGCGCTGGCCGCAGGATTGGCGCAGGCTGTGGTGGATCGGCATGGGGCTGCTTGCGCTGGGTGGCGCGCTGTTCCTTCCCTATGGAATCCGCGCGCGGGCTGTGGATCGCCTGTCGCAGGAGGCCGGGATCACGCTGGATGGGATGGCCTTTATGCGCACCTCTAAGATCGCTGATGGGGTACCCGAGCTGCGTGAAATTGAGCTTGTAGGGGACTATTACGCCATACGCTGGATGCAGGACCACATCGCAGGCTCCCCGGTGATCATGGAGGGGCTTGCCGGGGAGTATCACTGGGGTAACCGCGTTTCGGTCTATACGGGGTTGCCGGCGGTGATTGGGTGGAGCTGGCATCAGCGCCAGCAGCGCATTATGCTGCCCGACCCGCAGGTGGAAAAGCGGCGCGCTGACGTGAACGCATGTTACAACACAGGCGACGTGGCCTATGCCTGGGAAATCCTTAAGCATTACGGCGTGAGCTATATATACGTGGGCGAGTATGAACGCGCCTTCTATGACCCGGCAGGCCTGGAAAAGTTCGACCACATGGCCGCCCAGGGGATGCTGGAAGTAGTATACGATGAGTGGGGAGTGCGGATTTACAGGGTCATCAGCTCCTGGCCTGCATAACCCGCGCTTGCTGGAGAGATGGTCTCACAAATCCCCGCTTACCGGTGTACATGTAGTTGAGAGCACGCAGTGGCTGTAGGAGTGCACCTGGCCCTTTGGGGCGTCGTGGCGCGGCGCTGTCGCGCCTCAAGCTTCTGGGTGAGGCTATAATGGCCAAAGATGAGATTGTGGCCCGAGCGATAAGCGGGGATGAGGCAGCCCAACAGGCGCTCTACGAATTCTACTACGCGCGTGCTTTCCGCCTGGCATACCTCCTCCTCTCGAACGCCGATGACGCTGAGGAAGCAGTCCAGGACGCCTTTGTCTACTTTTTCCGCAACCTGCGTCATTACAGTCCGCAGCGGGGGCCGTTATGGGCCTGGCTGCGGGTGATCCTGGTGAGCCGTTGCCGGAACAAACGGCGTGCCAGGAAATGGCAATCGCTCGTGCCGCATGTGCTCGAGCACGCTGACGGCGGTGAGGAAACGGCTGACGACCCGGCGCACATAATGGAACAATTGGGGGCACGGCAGGCAGTGTGGGAGGCGTTACAGCGAGTCAGTCCTGCGGCCCGTGATGCGCTGATCCTGCGTTACTACGAGGGACTCTCCTACGCGGAAATAGCCGTGATTCTTGGCTGCCAGGAAGAAGCTGCCCGCGCCCGTGTCTACCACGGCAAGGTACAGCTACGCCGCCTGCTGGAAGAGCGTGGAGAGGCGACGGAGCGCGGAGTGCTTCCTGCAGTCGAGGTACGTGGCTGAGGAGGAACTAATGCAGCCGATTGAAATCACCCTCTTCAGGCGCTTAGTGCCTATCCGAAAAACGTAACCGACGCATCCCTATGCGTCGGTATAAGCGGCATAGGGATGCCGCCTGCACGGTTTTTCGGATAGGCTCTTAGTGCCAGGTATAGGCCTGCGCCGACGCTCCTGGTCGGCGAAGGCCGACCACCGGCCGCAGGCCCGGGAAGGGTGTACGGGCGAGGCATTCCTCGCCCCTCAGGTCAGTGCCTGAATGTTTACAGAGGAATTAGCGAAGAGGAATGCGTACCGTCAACTTTGGACATCCTGCCCAACATGAACTGGCGCAGCTCGGTGATGAAGAAGCCGTAAGCGAGCTACAGGAGCATCTGCGCCGCTGTGACCACTGCCGCACATTGGCTGCCGACTACGTCTGGCTGACCCGGGAACTGACGGCGGTGCTGAGGGTTGCCGCTGAGGTGGCCGGTGTGCCGTGCTCCGGCTGGCAAACCGTCCAGAAGCGTCTATCCGCCCACCGCCGCAGGCAGGCCATACTGGTGCGCCTCTCGCTCATCGCATGCACGTTTCTGGCGGTCGGCACTATGGTGTTCTCTTCCCGGCCCGGAGATGTTGCGGCACAGGGGGTGCCTATGCCCCCGCGAGCAATGGTTGCCACCAGGCCGGTGACGTCTGTCTCGGCGAGGATGAGCGTCGCTACGCCGACTCCTCCCCTGGGGCCGGTCCTGTTCTTGACTCCGGCCCCTCTGTTACCGCCCACGCCACCAGAGGTGGGGATTTAAGCCATGGTAGAGGTTCTCCTGGCACTGCGCTGGTATCTGGTCCTGCAGCTATTTGGGCTGGCAGCACTGCCGCTTTGCCTGCAACTGTTCCACCGCCTGCCTGATCGTGGTTACGGCTTTGCCCGGCCACTTGGCCTGCTGGTCGGTGGCTGGTTGTTCTGGCTGTTTACAACCCTGGGTTGGACGCACAACACGGCAGGAGGCGTTCTTACATCTCTGCTCCTGCTCTTTCTCGCCGGAATCCTGTTGCGTACTTTCGTGCCTATCCCGCCCGCTCCGGGTAAGCCCGGACGACAGGTCGTAGCAGCCCCCGAGCTTCTGTTCGCCCTCACATTTGCCCTGTGGTGCGTAGTACGTGCTTATATGCCGCGCATCGAGACCGGCGGCGGTGAAAAGTGGATGGAGATCGCATTTCTGCGTGCCGTACTGCGCTCCCAAACCTTTCCACCTTATGATCCCTGGCTGTCTGGATTTGCCATCTCCTACTACTATTTCGGCTATGTGATGATGGCGATGGTGACCAGGCTGGCGGCTGTACCTCCTTCTATCGCCTTCAATCTGGGCATCGCCACACTGTTCGCCCTCACCTGCAACGGGGCTTTCAGCCTGGTGTATAACCTGGTTGCCGCCCGCGCTTCTGACAGGCAAAAGGCGCGGGCTGCGCTGACCGGAGGGCTGTTGGGGGTATTGCTCGTGGCGCTGGTGGGCAATTTTGGGGGCCTGTTGGAAGTGTTGCACGCCCGGGGCATTGGCCCGGCAGCCTTCTGGAAATGGCTGGACATACGCGAGCTTAACACCGCGCCTGTCCCATTTTCCCAGGGGAGCTGGATCCCCTCCCGCTTCTTCTGGTGGTGGCGCGCTTCCAGAGTGGTGCAGGACTATACCCCCTGGGGAGATCATCAGGAAGTCATAGACGAGTTCCCGGCTTTCAGCTTCATCCTGGGGGATATGCATCCCCATCTCCTGGGACTGCCCTTCGCCATAATGGCCATGGCACTGGCGTTCAATTTATATCTACGACCGCATAAGCCGATGCCCGGCAGAGAGGATGCCCCTGCGCACCTAAGTTTCCCGCTGGCCTGGTGGGAGTTTGCGCTATATGCGGTCTGTCTGGGAGGGCTGGGTTTCCTGAATACCTGGGATTTCCCGATTTACCTGTTTATCGTGCTTATGGCCTTTGGGCTGGCCTCGTACAACGGAGCGCATGTTAAGAGCTGGCTGGTGAACCTGTTCACGCTCGGCGGGGGTCTCCTCTTTTGCGGCATTCTGTTGTACCTGCCTTTCTGGATCGGCTTCCAATCGCAGGCGGGTGGAGTGCTGATCAACCTCTTCAATCCCACCCGCCTGCCGCAGTTTCTGGTGATGTTCGGGCCGGTGCTCTTTCCGGTTGTGGTCTTTGTCGCCGACCAGGCCCGCTATTCGAGGGTACATGCCCTGGGTGCGCTGCGCTGGACGGTAATCCTGATGGTTGCCATTCTGGTGACAGCCGGCACACTCCTGGGGATCGTTATGGCGCTGGAAGCGCTGGGCCTGTTGGCGCCACAAGGCGCGCTGGCCTATCTGTCGGCCTGGTTGCACAGGAAACCGATCCCGGGGCTTGAGGGGATGGCTAACGCCCACGAGATGATTACCGCCCGCCTGTTGATGCGCCTGTTCAATCCATGGACCGCTTTCGTTCTCACCTTACTGTTGGTCACGGCGGTGCTCACGCTGGCGACCACACGCCGTCGCAATGGCGATGACTTTGTTCTACTCCTCGCCGTCGTCGGCGCTTTGCTCACCTTCAGTGTGGAGTACGTTTATCTGCGCGATCACTTCGGTACCCGAATGAACACGGTATTCAAGTTCTATTTCCAGGCCTGGGTGATGTGGGGGATAGCCGGTGCTTACGCGTTGACAGGTGCCTTGCAACACAGGAGTGGTCTGGCAATGGTCGCGCTTGTGCTTATAGTGGCCGGGATGGTCTACCCGATGCTGGCGATCCCTGCCCGTGCCAGGGAGTACGGCTCTCCTCCCACGCTTGATGGGAGTGCTTATCTGGCACAGACCAATCCCGATGACTATGCTGCCATCCTCTGGTTAAATGAGCACGTTGAGGGTGCCCCGGTGATTCTGGAGGCTCCGGGCGATCACTACAAAGCGTATGTGTACGAGGGGCGGGTTTCGGCCCACACCGGTCTGCCAACGCTGCTCGGATGGGGCGGCCATGAGCACCAGTGGCGCGGAAATTACGATGAGCCAGCGCGCCGTGAGCCGGATATAGAGACGATCTACACCAGCCCGAACGTCAGAGAGGTGGCGGCGTTACTTGAGAGATACAACGTCAAATATGTCTATGTTGGTCCGGTGGAACGGGCCAGATACCAGGCGGCGGGGCTTGCCAAATTCGACAGGCTGCTGAAGCGAGTTTATGAGAACGCAGGTGTGGTTATATACCAGAGGTAGGACAACCACTGCCAGCGTCTGGCACACGACCTTGCACTGAAACCACCACATTTGAGGTGGCCGATGAGCCAACGCAAAGAAGGAAACCAACGTTTAACAGTCGAGACAGGACTTTGGGTACTGATAATAACGATAGCACTGACGCTGCGGCTGGCATCACTCGACGCCGCGCCGTTAGGGCTGTATGAGGCACGCGAAGCGATGCTGGCCTGGCGGGCGGTCAACGGGCAGGGCCCGCCGACGACCGGTTACAGCCCGTTGCTGTTCGCTGCCAACGGGTTTCTTTTCGCGTTGTGCGGAGCGAGCGACCGGCTGGCACGCTTCTGGCCGGCGCTGTGTGGTGCTGCGCTTGCGCTCACTCCGTACCTGTTGCGCAGACAGATGGGGCGGACAGGTGCCCTTGTAGCCGGGGCATATCTGGCTATCTCTCCTGTTGCATTGTATGCCTCGCGGCAGGTGGATGGCACGATTATGGCGGCTCTGGGGGTGATGGCCATGTTTGGTGGTTTCCTAAACTTCCTCGCCACCCCCGAGCGACGCTGGCTGATGCTGACGGTCGGTGGGCTGGCTGTGGCCGTCACAGCCAGCTCATCGGCATGGGGGCTGCTGATCTCGCTGGCGCTGGCCGGCGCAGGCCTTGCAATGGTTGAGAGGACCCAGGTAGCGGAGTTCCTGCGCGAGACGGTCCGCCCCCACCTGGCGTGGGCACTCCCTGCAGGCCTTTTAGCATTGCTGGCGTGCGCGACCGGGCTGTGGTGGAATCCAGCCGGTCTGGGAGCGACAGGCGATCTATTTGTGGAGTGGGTGGCCCGTTTCGGCCTGTCACAGCAACCCTGCCCATCACCAGTCCTCCTGCTGGCCGTCTACGAGCCTCTTGCGCTGTTATACGGCCTGGGCGGCGCGCTGTGGAGCTTCTGGTACGGCAGGCGTCTGGGCCAGCTCCTGGGATTGTGGGTATTGTTGGGCACCCTGCTTTTATCCATGATGCCGGCTCGCCTGCCGCTGGACGTGTTGTGGGTGGCTCTGCCACTCTCCATACTGCTGGGCGTCACAGTAGAGAGTCTGGTAGAAAGTCTGAAAAGGCGCAAAGAGTGGCATATCTTCCTGCTCTGCATCGTGGTAATGGTGATCCTGTGGGGACATATCTATCTGGTACTTGCCCGCTACGCACTCTGGGGACAGGTAACGGACCAGGTCCTGGTGGCGATGAGCCTGGCACTGTTCGGCCTGTTGATTATATTGTTCGTTGTAACCACCGATATCCAGACCACCCTGCATGCGGTTGCAGTGAGCATAATGCTGGCCCTTCTGATGTGCACCGTTTCGGCTGCCTGGGGAGTGGCTTACGTGCGTCCGTCCGACCCGGCTGAGCTTCTGACCCGGGAGCCTACAGCCCCCGAGATACGCGACCTGCTCGAGACGTTGCGGGAGCTTTCCTGGCGGGAGACGGGGATGCCGATGACCCTGCGCTTTACGTTCGAGGCCTCCTCAGACCCGGTGCTGGCCTGGTATCTGCGCGGTTTCAGTGCGGCCACCAGGATAGAACCTGGTGAGATGGCGGGGGAAATACCTGCCGTGCTGGTCACGGAGAGCATGACGGCGGGTGGCAGGGAGCAACCCGGGCTACCGCCAGGCGTGACCGGCGAGCATAAAATCATTGGGCAGGACTTTGTGATCCACCGGAGCTGGTCTCCGCTGGAAATCAAGTGTGTGGCCGGTACGCCCCCACAATGTCAGGCAGCGGTGAGATGGTGGCTCTTCAGAAAGGGCCTCACACAGCCTGCCGATGACCGCTGGGCAGTGTTGTGGCTGATCGAATAACATATTCGATTGACGGAGGAGACACGTGAAAGCCGTAGCTTCGTCTTGTGACACCTTCCTGGACAAACCATTGGGTGCCCTGATAAGGATTGATCGAGAAAAGGCGCTCTACCTGGTGCTCATTATCCTCGCCCTGGCCACAAGGCTGTGGCATTTGGGCGATCGGGTGCAGAGCCACGATGAGAGCATTCACACGCTCTATTCGTGGAACCTCTACACCGGCCGCGGGTTTGCCCATTCGCCGATGATGCACGGGCCATTCCTGTTCCACACCACAGCACTATCTTACTTCCTTTTCTCCGACAATGACTTCACGGCCCGCCTGCCGGTAGCGCTGATAGGCACAGTGATCGTCGCTTTCCCATATCTGCTGCGCCGCTGGCTCGGGCGCGCTGGTGCGCTTGCCACATCGTTCTTGTTTCTTATCTCCCCTTCCATTGCTTACTACTCCCGTTACATACGCCACGATGTCGAGTTGATCCTGTGGTGTCTGGTCGTTTTCTGGGCTATCTTCGCCTACCTGCATGATGGCCGTGCCCGCTGGCTTTACGTCATGTCCGCCGGGGTTTCCCTGGGCTTCGCCACAATGGAGGCCTCATATATCTACTTCGCCATATTCGGCTTCTTCCTGGTCGGGCTGCTCGCCTGGCAGTTATGGAGCGAAGGCAGGGTTTCCTCAGCTCGCGCGGGGTTCAGTTGGGATGCACTGCGCAAACTGCGCTCGTTTGACCTGGTCATCGTGCTGGGCACCCTGTGCCTGCCGATGCTTTCGGCAGGCCCGATCAAAGCCCTGGGACTGAACCCACTGGACTACTCCCCGCCGACGGTCTACTACTCAGCTTTCATCACTGTTTTGATGCTCGTGCTTTCCGCAGTGATCGGTCTGGCGTGGGACTGGAGAAGATGGTCTATCGCCGCGGCGATCTTCTACGCCATCTTCGTCGTGTTGTTCACCACCGTGTTCACCAACGGTACCGGCCTGGCTACCGGACTGGTTGGTGCGCTGGGATACTGGCTGGAACAACATGGCGTGGAGCGGGGAAGCCAGCCCAGATATTACTACTTTGTCATGGTCTTCTTCTACGAGTACCTCCCCTTCCTGTTGACCCTGTTGACGCCAGTTTACCTGGCACTGCGCTCATCTCTTTCCAGGGAGCGTGATAAAGGCCCTGCCGCACGCAGAGACCGGACTTTCTCATTAAACTCGTTATTTATCGCTTTCCTGCTATGGTGGAGCGCGCTGTCGTGGTTTGCCTACTCATATGCCGGGGAACGTATGCCCTGGCTGACCGTTCATATAGCCTTGCCGATGATACTCACTTCCGGCTGGCTTTTAGGGCAGCTCATCGAGAGCACCGACTGGCGGCAGGTAATCGAACGACGCGGATGGATGTTATCTATCTGTGCCGTCCCCTGGGCAGTAGCTGTAGTAATGTTCGTCAGCGCATTGCAGGCAGGTCCTTTTGGCGGTAACGATCTGACACATCTGAACATCACCGGCTGGTTTTTGAATGGACTGATCGGTGTGGTGGGGTTCGGCGCTGCGCTTCTCTACCTGGCATATCGCAGCGGTGTTCACGTAACCGCGCGCGTGCTGATGTTTACCGCGCTGCTCGTGCCGGTTTTCATCACTATACGCACCGCCTGGCGCTTCTGCTACGTCAACTACGACTACCCCATTGAGTTCCTGGTCTATGCCCATGGTGCCCCTGCCGTCAACGAGGTGATGCGCCAGATTGATGAGTTATCCCGTCGCGTGATGGGTGCTCCAAAACGCATCAGAGTTGCCTACGGCGCTGACGGTTCCACACTCTTTTACTGGCAGTTGCGCGACTACCCCAATGCCATCTATTATGGCGAACACCCTGCGCGAGACCAGATGGAATCAGACGTCATTATCGCCGGGCGCGAGCAATGGGATGACGTCTCCCCCTACCTGGAGAGAGACTATGTGTACAACACCTACACCTACTTATGGTGGCCCATGGAGGACTACCGCAACCTGACGTTTGAGCGCATCTGGCATGCCCTCACTGACGCCAGGACTCGCGCAGCGATCTGGGACATCTGGTACAATCGTGACTACCGGCGCTATGACGAGCTGACCGGCCAGTCGCACACGCTGGATAAATGGCCCCTCCGCAGTGATTTCAGAATTTACATCCGGCGGGACCTGTTGGCCAGGATGTGGGAACGGGGAACGGTGAAACCGGAGGAGATTTCCCTGCCCGTTGAACCCTACGCTGAAGGCTGGCGCGATCTGGCGGCGCGTTTCGTGTTCGGTGAGCCGGGAAGCGAGCCTGGTCAACTGATGCGGCCTACCGGCATCAAGGTGGGGCCGGATGGCTTCGTCTACATCGCCGACACAGGCAACCATCGCATTCAAAAGTTTACCCAGGCCGGCCAGTTCGTTGCCGTGATCGGTGGCTACTCGGCGGTTGAGGAGGAAACAGGCATCCCCGGCGGCTTCAGAGAGCCATGGGACGTCGCGGTCGCGCCTGATGGGACGATCTACGTCGCCGATACGTGGAATCATCGCATCCAGCAACTGGACGGTGAGGGCAACCTCATCGCTGCCTGGGGAGAATATGGTCCCCCCGAGGTATCTGGCATCGCGTTCTACGGTCCGCGCGGTCTGGCACTTGCTCCGAATGGCAGGCTTTACGTGACTGACACCGGCAACAAAAGGGTCATGGTTTTTGAGCCTGGCGGACGGCTTGCGTTCAAATGGGGAAAGGGGGGCGTGTTGCCCGGCTATCTGGATGAGCCGGTAGGCATCGCGATCGGGCCAGACGAGGCCGTCTATATCGCGGATACATGGAACCGGCGTGTTCAGGTCTTCGACCTGGACGGTAACCTGCTGCGCTACTGGCAAATCGAAGGATGGGACACCGGCATAGCTGATGAGAAACCCTTCCTGGCGGTGGACGGCAAGGGATATGTATACGTCACCGACCCCGGGCACTATCGGGTGCTGGTGTTCGACAGCACGGGTAAATATATCCTCTCGTTCGGACAGTACGGCTTTGATGAGCGCTCTTTCGGATTGCCCGTGGGGATTGCAGTGGCACAGGACGGCTCGCTCTATGTGACCGACAGCCAGGGGGGTCGGGTTTTGGTGTACGATCCCATTGAAAGGCCGTAGTTTCGATAGTTCTGTCGGGGATGGTTCATAATCGTTTGACACTCTGACTATGCACCGGATGCCGCCCGATTTAAGTCGGCCTGTTCAGACACTTCGCGCCAGGCATCGGCCTGCGCCGATGCCTGGTTGGCGCAGCCGACCAGTGGCCATAGTGGGGGCGCCGTAGGGGCGCAGGTATGGGCGCAGCGCGCTGCGCCCCTACTTTGCGTCAGGCAGCCGATTCTTTGAGGCCGCCCAAGGTGTAAACCGATTCCACGGAGAAAATGAACCATCCCCATATATCCCGACCACTTCCCCATCCCGCAACTCCACAATCCGCCCCGCAACCCCAGCCACACGCGGATTGCGCGTCGCCATCACCAGCGTGACCCCGCGCTCAACATTCAGCCTCTGCAGCCAGGCCACAATCTCCTCCGTCATCCGGCTATCCAGATTCCCCGTCGGCTCGTCGGCCAAGAATGATCACCGGCTCGTTCACCAAAGCCCGCGCGATCGCCACCCGCTGCTGCTCCCCGCCTGTTATATCATCTAAAATGTTACCGGAGCCGTGCGGTTCACTCAAATGATAATGTTACCGGAGCTCAAGACGAATCCAGAGGATAAGATGACCATGGCGATACCCAATATCTGCGTCGGATGAAGAAACGGTACCAGAAGGCTGACTGCAGGGAACGGGGTAGTTCCTGGAGGAGATGGGGGCTTACACCGGCCTGCACCGTAAAAGCCTCATCCGTCTTATAGGGACTGAGCTGCAGCGTCGTCCCCGCAGCAGGGAACGAGGCTACATTTATGGCTCTGATGTCCGGGCGATCGTCGCCGTGACTGCTCAGGCGCTGGATTATCCCTGCGCTGAGTGGCTTCAGCCAGTACTCCTCACCACGGCCCAACATCTGGCGCGCCGGGGAATGCTTTCGCTGAATTCTGCCCAGGAGGAGCAACTGGCACGCCTCAGCGTTGCCACGCTCCGACGCATTCTGGACGGCCTCCGGCGGGATAAACCGCGCCCCCTTCCGCGCTCCCCGCGAGACCACAACCCCTGGCGTCGGGACGTTCCTATGCTCCGACTGCCTTACCACCTCCAGGAGCCTGGCCACCTCGAGGTTGACCTGGTCCATCATTGCGGCCTCTCCGCCTCGGGCGAGTACGTCTACACCATCCGGATGGTGGACATCGCGACGGGCTGGGTGGAACTGGTCGCTGTCCTGGGCAGAAGCTACCTGGTGATGCAGGATGCCTTCCTGGTCGTTCTCCAACGCATCCCCTTTCCCATCCACGAACTCCATCCCGACAACGATACGGCCTTCTTCAATGCCCACCTCGGAACGGCTTTCTCGTCCGCAGCCTGGTGGGACATGACCGGCTCGATACAGTCGCCCAAACCCTCTTGTTGAACCAGATCTACCGCCGGGTCTGGGTCTACTTCAATTTCTTCCAGCCGGTGATGCGGCTGGTGGTCAAAGAGACACTCCCTGCCGAAAATGGACGCCCTGCCCGGGTCAGGCGGCGGTTCGACCGTGCCCGTCCTCCGCCGGACCGCCTCTGTGAAACAGGAGTGCTCCCCGAACAGAAACAGCAGGAACTGTGGCGCTACGGGAAAAGACCAACCCGTTTGAACTACGGGAAGAGATTTACCAGTTGGTAGAGGAACTCTTTTCCCTGCCCAATGCGGTGCCTGGGGTCACCGAAGACGTATTCCAAACCTTGCAGTGACTTCAAATCCGTCCTCCCCCTGGCACTGCCCGGTAACATTATCATTTGATAGAACAACTCCTCTTCGGTAACATTATCATTTGATTTGACGCGTCGGGTGTACGTCACTTTTTGCGGATTGATAGGACAACTGCGAGCAGTTGTCCTATACTGCGGCCGGTTGTGGCAGCGTCAGATGCGGTCTGGAGACCGGCCCGAGCCAGGTGGATGCAAAAGTATGACGAACACCCCTTGGGCCTGGGTATGTGGTCACAAATCCCCTGTCTTGACAATGAGGCACCGGGGATGTATAATTGCTATTGATAATTACTTGCAATAAAGCCACCCCCTGTGTTGAAGGAAGGCAATCTCAGACCGCTGATCAAAATATTGTTGATTCTGTCGAGCCTTATTGTCAGCCTGGTGCTCTTCTGGCTATTCCCGCTCAAGGTGTTGGCGCGGCTGGCACATCGCTACGGCCATTCGACGCCGTGTCCATCGTCGTTCGCCTGGCTGGTGAACAATCCGATCCGCCGCCGCTATATGCGCCCCCTGCTCGACCGGGTGGGCATCCGGCCCGGCGAGCACGTGCTGGAACTGGGGCCAGGGCCGGGCACCTTTACCGTAGACGCAGCGCGGCGCGTCGGGCCGGAAGGGCGGACCATCGCGGTGGACATTCAGCCGGAGATGATCGCCCAGGTGGACAGGCGCGTGCGGGAGGCGGGCCTCACGAACGTCGAGACGCACGTTGCCGGTGCCCACGCATTGCCGCTGGACGACGCGAGCGTGGATCGGGCGTTCCTGGTCACGGTGCTGCCCGAAATCCCCGACCAGGGGCGGGCGCTGGCCGAACTGTACCGGGTGTTGAAACCGGGCGGGGTGCTCTCCATCACTGAGGAGTTTATGGATCCCCACTATCCCTTTCTGTCCGAGACCGTCCGGCGTGTCGAGGCAGCGGGATTCCGGCTGGAACGGCGGATGGGCAACTGGTGGATTTATACGGTGAATTTTGTGAAACGCGAGGCGTGATGCGTGGTGCGTGATACGTGACTATGCCGTTCACGAAACACGCAACACGAAACACGCAACACGCAACACGAAAAATGGAGGCGACGCTGTGAAGAAGACAATATTTGCAGGATTGATCGTCTTGACCGTGCTGCTCTCCGGCTGTGGTGGGAGCACTCCGACGCCGACGCCGGAGGCGGTGGACATCACGCCCGTGATCTCGGTCACCGGCAGGGTCGTGCCGGAGACGTGGGCAAACGTCAGCGCACAGGCCGGGGGCCTGGTGGTCGAGGTATTGGTGCGTCCGGGCGATGCCGTAAAGGCGGGTGCTCCGCTCGTGCGGCTCGATTCCACCGACGCGCAACTGGCCGTGCAGCAGGCCGAAGCCGCGCTGGAGGCTGCGCAGGCGCAGTTGGCGCTCCTGCAGGCAGGGCCGCGTCCGGCCGAAATCGCCGCGGCGCAGGCGCAGGTGAAGGAAGCAGAGGCAGCGGTCGCGCAGGCTGTGGCGCAGCGCGATCAACTGGCTGCCGGGGCCACCGAGGCCGAGATCGCCGCGGCCCGGGCGCAGGTGGCGGCCGCCGAGGCGCAGCAGCGCCAGGCGCAGGAAGCGCACGATCAGACCCTCAGGTGCTACGATAGGCCCGATGGGAGCAAGTACTGCCCGCTGTTGGGGCCTATGGAGGAGCAGGCACGTTACGCGCTTGAAGCGGCCAATGCGGCGCTCGCGGCAGCACAGGCCCAACTCGACGCGCTCCTGGCCGGCGCAGACGATCGGCGGCGCGCGGCGAATGCCGCGGTGGCGCTGGCCCTGGCCCGACGCGATGCAGCACAGGCGCAACTTGACCGCCTGCAGGCCGGCGCGAAATCGGAAGAGATCGCCGTGGCCCAGGCTAACGTCCATCAGGCCGAGGCGGCGCTCGCTGCGGCGCAGGCCGCGCTCGAGCGTTGCGAGATTCGCGCACCCTTCGCCGGCACCGTCGGCGCGGTGACCGTGCGCGTGGGCGAACTGGTCGCGCCGGGCCAGCCGCTGGTCACGCTGGGCGACCTGAGCGTGTTGCAGATCGAGACCACCGATCTGGACGAAGTGGACGTGGCGCGGGTGGCGGTGGATCAGCGCGCCTCTGTCACCTTTGACGCCATCCCGGAGCGCGTCTTTACCGGGCGCGTGGCGCGCGTCTACCCGATGGCCGAGCCGGGCACGGGCGGCGTCAACTATACCGCCATCATCCTGCTGGACGAACTCGATCCGGCGGTTCGGTGGGGAATGACAGCGTTCGTTGATATTGAGGTAAGTGAGTAGGCCGGATTGCGTGTTTCGTGTTTCGTGTTCCGTCCAAGCATGCACCACGCAATACGCACCACGCACCACGCAACACGCTCCCCTAGAGGTACACCATGGTCTTCAAGAACCTCTTCCGCCGCAAAGGTCGCACCATCCTCACGCTCGTCGGTATCAGTATCGGCGTCGCGGCCATCGTGGCACTGGGGGCTGTCGGCCAGGGGTTGCGCGCGGGCTTTGGCGCAATGACGCGCGGCAGCCAGGCTGACCTGGTGCTCACCCAGGCAAATGCCTATACCGCACTGATGAGCGCGGTGGATGAGGGCATCGCCGACGAAATCGGCGCCTGGGGGGAGATCGCTGGCGCGGAGGGCTTTCTCTTCACGAACGTCGTTCTCGACGGCTCCACGTACCTCTATGTATTCGGCTACGAGTCTGACGGCTTTGCCATCCGACACTTTCGCATCGTCGAAGGGCAGGGGCTTGCCGGGGCGCGCGGTATACGCGGCAAACCGCTGATCCTGGGCCGGCGAGCGGCGGAAAGCCTGGGGTTGCAGGTCGGCGATTCCCTCCGGCTCACCGGCGGGACGTTTCGCGTTGTCGGCATCTTCGAGACCGGCAGCGGCCTCGAAGACCGCGCGGCGGTCGTGCCGCTGGCGGAAGCCCAGACGCTGGCGCATCAGCCGCACCTGGCCTCGATGATCTATGTCAAACTGCGCGACCCCTCGCTGCTTGAGCGGGTGCGCACGCGCATCGAGCGCCGTTTCCCCGACCTGGCCGTATCCACGACCTCGGGCTTTGCCGATCAGGAGCAGATCGTGCAAGTCGTCGAAGGTATGGCAGCGGCGGTCGCCGCGCTGGCGGTGCTGATCGGCGGGGTCGGCATGACCAACACGCTCTTTATGTCGGTTTTCGAGCGCACGCGGGAAATCGGCCTTCTCCGGGCGCTGGGCTGGCGCAGGCGGCGGGTGCTGGCCCTGATCCTGAGCGATTCGCTCGTCCTGGCGCTGATCGGCGGGGCTGGGGGCGTCGGATTGGGCGTGCTGGTCACCTGGGCCATCAGCCGCTCCGGTTCGTATCTGGGCATGTTCGGCACGCATTTCTCTCCCGCCCTCTTCGCCCGCGCCCTGATTACTGTGGTGGTGCTGGGGCTGGTGGGTGGCGCGTATCCGGCTTGGTGGGCGGGGCGGCTCTTGCCGTTGGAAGCGTTGCATTATGAAGGGGTAGCAGCCAAGAAGGGATTAGTGATTAGGGATTCGGGATCAGGGAAAGAATCCCTAATCACCAATCACCAATCCCTAACCCCTAATCACCAATCCCTCATCACTCGCCAGGTACATGTCCCCGTCACGCTACGCAATCTGTGGCGGCGACGGACACGCACGGCACTGACACTGCAGGGGATCGGCATCGGCATTGCTGCCATCATCTCTCTTGGCGGCCTCGCCCAGGGCATGGACAACATCATGACCCAGATGTGGCGTGCGAGTCAGATAGACGTGTTCGCCATCGAGGCGGGAGTGGATTCGGACTTTAGCGCAATTGACGAGCAGGTGGGTGTGCGCATCGCCGCCCGGCCAGACGTCAAGGCCGTTTCCGGCATCATTATGAGCGGCATCAGCACGCCGGAGAACCCTATGCTCCTCATCTTCGGCTATCATCCGCGCGAACTCGCCATCCGCCACTTTCGCATCCGGGAAGGGAAACCACTGGAAGGCAGCCGTGAAGCCATCGTCGGGCGCAAGTTGGCCGAAGAGATGGGGCTGCAGGTTGGCGACACGCTGCGCCTGATGGACAGCAACTTTCGCGTCGTCGGCATCTTTGAGACCGGGCTGGCCTACGAGGACATTGCCGTCGTGATCGGCCTGCGCGAGGCCCAGGCGCTTTTGGGCAAGCCTCACCAGGTGATGATGTACGGGATCACGCTGCACGACCCGCGCCAGGCCGAAAGGGTGCGGGACGAACTGGAGGCCACGTTCCCGGAGGTGGACTTCGCGCTCTCTTCCGACGCTACCGAGACGATGAGCGATTATGCCGTGATGCAGGAGATGGTGGGACAAATCTCGTTCCTGGCGATATTCATCGGCGCGGTGGGGATGCTCAACACGATGTTGATGAGCGTGCTTGAGCGCACACGCGAGATCGGTGTGCTGCGGGCGGTGGGCTGGCGCAGGCGACGGGTGCTTGGGATGATCCTGCGCGAATCGCTGGTGCTTGGCGCGATAGGCGGTATCTGCGGCATCCTGCTCGGTCTGGGGATCGGCAAAGCGGTCAAGTTGCTGCCCGGCGTGTGGGGCACGCTCAAGCCGCTCTACACGCCCCAACTGCTCGCGCAGGCTGTGGTCATCGGGATGCTCGCCGGCGCGGTCGGCGGCCTCTACCCGGCCTGGCGCGCGACTCGCCTCTCGCCGGTGGAGGCGTTGCGGTATGAGTGACGTACTGCGTATTGCGTATTCCGTTGCGGAACACAGAACACGGAATACGCAATACGCAATACGCAATACGCAATACGCAACACGCAACACGCAACAACGGAGGACTCTATGAATGGCGAAATCATCGTCGAAACACGCGACCTGACCAAAATCTACGGCGACGGAGCGGAGGTGCGGGCGCTGGACGGGGTGAACATCAAGGTTGCTCAAGGCGAATTCGTCGCCGTGATGGGGCCTTCGGGCTCTGGCAAGTCCACACTCCTGAATATGCTGGGTGCGCTGGACCGTCCCACCAGCGGGCAGGTGCTCATCCGCGGCCAGGACCTGGCGAAGGTGCGCGATCTGGACGCGTTCCGGGCGCGCACGGTGGGGTTCGTCTTCCAGTTGCACAATCTGCTGCCCACACTCACCGCCCGCGAGAACGTCGAGGTGCCGATGATGGGGCAGCCGTTGAGCCGCAGTCAGCGGCGCCGGCGCGCCGAAGAGTTGCTGAGCCTGGTAGGGATGGCGGGGCGGGCGAATCACCTGCCCAACCAACTCTCCGGCGGCGAGCGCCAGCGCGTCGCCATCGCCCGCGCGCTGGCCAATCGCCCGGCCATCGTCCTGGCCGACGAGCCGACCGGCAACCTGGATTCGCAGAGCGGCGCCGAGATTATGGCGCTGATGCGCACGCTCAACCGTGAATTGGGCACCACGCTCATCGTTGTCACCCACGATCACACGGTAGCCCACCAGACCGACCGCATCCTGATGATGCGCGACGGGCGTATCGTGCACGAGCACACGGTGGGCACCCCGCTCGAGGAGGACCTGGCGACTTTTCGGCGCTCCGGGCTGGGGCAGGCGATCCTGGCCGGAGATACGGTGTCGTTAGCCGGACTGAGCGCGAGCGAAGTGGCCGTGTTGCGGCGGGCACTGGAGCGCGTGGGGGTTTGACGCTGAGATGGGTGTGTGCTAGAATGTAGACAGTCTTGGGGGAGGAATTGATAGCGGGAAGAGTACGCTGCTGGAACAAAAGTAGCGGACGAAGAGGAAGATATGGAGACCAGAGGATTAGGCACAAACATCATCTGCCAGGTGGGGCTGATCGTGCGCGACGTTGAACGCTCCGCCGAGGCCTACAGCCGCATCCTGGGGCTACCCAAACCCCAGATCGTCGTCACCGACCCGCAAGAGGTCGCGCACACGCGCTTTCGCGGCCGGCCAACCGACGCTCGCGCCAAACTGGCGTTCTTCGATATGGGGCAGGTCTCGCTGGAGTTGATCGAGCCCATCGGCGGCCCCAGCACCTGGCGCGAGTTCCTCGACGAGAAAGGTGAAGGCGTCCATCACATCGCTTTCATCGTCAAGGACACCGACCAGGTGGTGCAGTATCTGGCCGGTCACGGCATCGAGGTCGTGCAGCAGGGGGATTACACCGGCGGACGCTACACCTACGTGGACAGCACCGCCGCGTTGGGGGTCATCCTCGAGCTTTTAGAGAACTTTGCAACGAGCGATGCCACCTGGGATTCCGCAACAAGTCCAGCGTGAGAATTCAACCTGACTGAACAGCCTCCATCAAGGCAATCTCAACCCACACCAGTACCCTTTCTGGCAAAGTTGTGGATAATACAGGCACACTAACCAATCCCAACTTACCTTCATGAGGTGTCTGGTGTCCTGTTGAGTCCTTTAAAACCGTACCGGGCCCAGGTCTCAAAAAATCGTACCCCTTTGGAGCGTCGCTCCAGGCAACTTTTGGCCTCACCCCTCCCCCCGCCCC